>OHCW01000030.1_pt1:0-130000 | contig 131551 bp, 90 predicted proteins | sample 1566781 | NCBI WGS metagenome assembly OHCW01 (sample SAMEA3879590, study PRJEB24766) | human gut metagenome | biome: human-associated habitat; feature: feces | place: USA | collected 1985/1987 | reverse complement strand
ATTCGACGGCGATTACCATAAGATTGACAATATGGTAATCAATGATCAGAATGCTGACCAGGATTTGGGAGGTGTCGGACTCTTTGCTGTAGCGTATGCTGAAACAACAATCAAGAATCTTGTAATCGGTTCAAATGTAACAGTTGCTTCCTCTTTGTCGTGCACAGGTGCGATAATAGGATATGCTTCAGGTGGCCGAGTTGAGAATTGCCTAACTTCTGCTACGGTAAAAGGAGGTTCTTTTGATACCGGCGGCATTATCGGTTTGGGTGAGAACATTACTATCATCGGATGTGCGAACCGCGGGCTGGTTGAGGGCCATACGAATTCGGGGGGCATAGCTGGACACGCGTTCAAATCAACAATAAGTAATTGTTATTCCACCGGCAAATTGGCCTGCGCAGGGGCTTTTTTGGTTGCAGGCATAGTTGGCTGGGCAGAACAGTCGACCTTGTCCAACTGTTATGCCACCGGCGAGGTTGAGGCTCAGGAAGGCTCAGCCAGTTTTGCAGGCAAAAGTCCGGTATGTGCTGATTTGGAAAGATCTACAGCGAGCAACTGCTATTATGTGAAGGAGTTGACCGGTTGTGAACCAAAGAGAGCACAGGCCGGAGTTGAGGCCGTAAGTGAGGCTGACCTCAAATCGGCCGACATGATTGCGAAACTCAATGCCGGGCTTGACGCGCCTGCATGGGTTCAGGTGGACGGTGGATTTCCTGCGCTTGCATGGGAATCCGAGAAGCTCAGTGCCATCAGCGAGGTTTTGGCCAACGAAGGTGGGCTGTCGGTTGAAAAGGCCGGGTCAGCACTGGTTGTGCGCAGTGCATCCGCTTCCGAGGTGACTGTATCGGTCTATACTCTTGACGGTAAGGCACTCCTGTCGGTAAAGGCTACAGCTGGAGAGGCAATCCCTGTTGATGCCAAGGGCGCTGTAGTAGTGACGGCTGTGGCTGCCGACGGCGCACGTGCGATTGCCAAATATGTATTTTAAGACATAACTTCAAACATTCACGATAATGCAAAAAGCTATTACGTGGATTGCAACGGCTGCGCTTGCCTTTACGGCATCGGCGCAGCCGTTGCAGTCATTCCACTCATCAAAAATATCGGCAGCCACGCTGACTGCTGTGCAAAACGCTTCCATATCTTCACGTGGCACAGGCAACGACAATCTGCATGCCATCATAAAATTAAGACCTCGGGCCGATGTGCATTCTGTAGCTGCTGAGACATCCGTGCGGATAATGACCGTTACCGGCGATCTCGCCACATGCATCGTCCCGGCTTCAGCCATCGACCGCTTGGCTGCACATCCAGATGTGGAATGGATTGATACCGGCAGTGAGGCTGTACTGATGGCCGACATCGCCCGCGAGGTTACCGGTGTGAATCTGCTGCATTCGCCTGCAAGCGGGTATCCGGTTGTTTATAATGGCGATGGCGTTCTTATAGGAATAATTGATTCAGGATTCGATTTCATGCATCCGGCGTTCCGCGATGCCGACGGCAATTGCAGGATAATTGATGTGTGGGACCAGAATGCTTTCACCGGTACAGCGCCGGAGAAGTATCCCTATGGTGCGGTCTACGCTACACCGGAGGCCATCCGCACTGCCGCCCATGATTTCTCGCAGGACACGCACGGCACGCATGTGGCTGCGATTGCCGCCTCCTCTTCGGCCAATTATGGCGGTATGGCGCCGGAGGCCGATGTGCTGCTGGTGTCGACCAACCGCTCGGCTGCGGGCATAGTTGATGGGGTAGCATACCTGCTCGACAAGGCGACAGAACTCGGGAAGCCGTTAGTAATCAATCTAAGCATGGGCACGGTGCTGGGGTTCAAGGATGGTTCGGATGCTGTCGCTTCCATGATCGACGCCCTGCTGGAGGAGCGTACGGGTGCGCTGATGGCCATTGCGGCCGGTAACGAAGGGCATCGTAATTCTACTATAGTCAGGACTACCGATGCCGAGGGAACTGTGATCGATACAGACCTTACGACACAGACCCACATGCGTGAGAACATCTTCGTGGGTTCGCAAGACGCGAAAGCGTTCATGGTGGCTCTTACTCTCATGGATGCCGACGGGAACAGCCTCTTCAATGCCGCCATCTCATCGGATGCAGCTGAGACTGCGAGCCACAGGGACATACGCGGCGCCGCGGACGGCTCGCTTGTGAACCTCTCGCCCGCGGAGGATGCCGATGGCAATAAGCGCGGTGTAAGCGTAAGCCTTTATGCACCGTTGGCCGACGGTGAGCACTGGCACCTGACGGTGACCGGCCCCCAAGGCCGATATATAGCCGGCTGCGACTATGGGACCATGGCGGAGGGTACCCAGGCAAGCACCATCGCCTCGACAGCCTGCGGACATCACCCTATTGCGGTAGGAGCATATGTGTCGCGCGACAAATTCACCAATCTTGACGGTCAGAATGTAGAATCGGGCTGGACGCTCAATGAACGCTATCCGCTGTCGGGGGAGGGGCCCACGCTCGATGGCCGAAATAAGCCGGATGTGATGGCTCCGGGAGCCTATGTGGTGTCGGCCATCAACAATTATGCCTCGCAGTTCAGTGTGCAGCGCAGCGATCTGGTGTTCACCGAAACGGACACCCAGATTTCTGGACGCACGAACTACTGGGGCGTGATGAGCGGCACATCCATGGCCACTCCGGTGGTGTCAGGCATAATGGCTTTGTGGCTTCAGGCCGATCCGGCACTGACCCATGGGAAAGTACATGACATCATCGCGGCTGCCGGCAACAGGATAGACGCCAAGGCTGGCATCGATGCCTATACTTCCGGATTGACCGACAGGGCGCTTGCTCCTGCAGCCGTTTCATATGCATACGATGCCGCTACGCGCACTTTGCATCTGTTGTCCGACAATGTGGAAGCGGTGGAGATATATGCTGTCGACGGCCGGAAGATAGGGGATTTCCGTAAGCCCGGTTCGCAGGTTTGTGTGCCTCCCGTATCGTTCCCCATAGTCAGGATTCTTACACCTACGCATTGCGAGGTGGTGAAACTGCCCTGAACAAAAGAGACTGTATAAACGAACAGGCGCCGTGTCGGGAAGGACACGGCGCCTATTTGTTTGTGGCTCACAGTGTGAACGAAATTATTTCACGGGGTGAGCGGTGAGAAGGGGGATTATTTCACGATTACTTTCTGGCCGTTAAGCACGTAGATGCCGGCGGGGAGAGTGCTGAGCTGAGCACGTGTGCCCACGCGGACACCCATCAGGGTGTAGACAGCTGCACTGGCATCGGCTTCGGTGGCGATAACCACGTTCTCAACGCCGCTGCTCTTGTCAGCGAGGGTGACAGTGGTGGCGGGATCTGCAACGGTGAACACGAATTTGCCGTCGTCGTTCTTTTCAAGCTCAGTTTCGCCAACTTTTACAGTAAGGTCGTCGGCGCCTTCAATGGCAACTTCAGTGCCCTTGAAGCAGGCAAGGCCGTCGGCAATGGAGCCGAGAGTCTTGACGCGGTCGTAGGTAACGGTGGCCTCAAGGCTTTCGGGAGCGTTGAAAGTCACATTGCACTCAACCGGCTCTGTAGCGATGAACGCCTTGATCACATTCTTGTCCTCAACATCGATTTGGTAGGAAGCATAAGTCGTTGTGCTGTAGGAAGGAGTAAGAAGCGTACCGTCAAGGTAAACCTTATTTACCAGTGTTACGTCATCTCTAACGGTGAAAGAGAGCTGGAAAGGAGTCATCTGTGTCCAGTAGGGGATAACATTATAACCACTTACTGCATTTACGTTTTCGTCTCCGCAACGCAGAGAATAATATGTGGTGACATCTGTGTTGTCAAGCCACAGTACGGCAGTCTTGTCATAGACGATTTTACCGGTGGTGAATTTAACAACCGTTCCTTCCTTCATGTCGCAACCATTACCATAGGGAAGCGGTTCGCCATTGACCAGTGCAGATTCGATAAAGCAACCGTCGGCAGCAGCCCAGCATACATAGGGGTCGCCTTCAGAAATCTCGAGCTGGTTTACACCCGCCGTCAGAGTGATAATGTCGTTTTTATAAGACAAGCCGCGATAGAAGATGATATTGTCAGGATCATCCACGTCTACGGTGTAGTGGATTTTGCCGTAGGGATGGGCATTAATCTCGAATTCGGTGTCCTGCATCATGGTAGCACTGTAGTTATATGTGCCGTTATAGTATTCTTCCAGAACTCCGTTAACCTTGAAGCTTTCGAATTTGAAATCGGTGTTGGGAACAAGTTCAAGAGTCTGACCGGCTTTCATGGTGAGTGTCTTGCCATCGAAATCAGCAACTTCCTCACCTTCAACCTTGGCAGATTTGATAGCGCCTTCGCCCTGTTCAGAATATTTGAAGGTTACGGTAATATCCTTATCGGGAACCAGCGCGTTAATAGTTAATTCACAATTGTTGGTAAGATCAATCTTCCAGCTTCCATAGTAGTTGCGCGGCAAAACCTCATCTCCGAGCTTGATTTCATAGATGGGTTTATCATATACAGCATCGTACACAGTGAGAACATTCTCTGTCTCCGAATTGAACTTGACAATGTTGGTTCCTGCAACGAGGTTTACAGCCTGATCATATCCGGATAATGAGGCCTGGACGCGCGATGGATCGTCAACTGTGATAGTGCACTGGCTGTCGCGGGATTCATCGAGATTGATTGTTTCAAGAGTGTAAACTTCGCCTTCGGAATCAGGATAAACAAACAGAGACCACTGACCAGAGTAAACATTCTGAGGTGTACCGGCCTTGTTGGTAACCTTTGTGAGCATATAAGGAGCCACTGATTCGAACACAACAGAGTTATACTGAGGAATGCTGAAATCATTAAGGCCCTGGGTCAGTTCACGCTCTACACCGCTCACCGTGCATTTCACAGCAGCGGGCTCAGGCACGTTTACCTGGAAGGTGACGTTGTCTGCAGCAGCGGAGAATGAGCAGACCACCGCAAGCAGAGCGAATAAAAAAGAAGTAAATCTTTTCATAAAATGGAGTTTATTTGATGAATAAAAAGTGGCAGGAAGTCGGAGCAAAGCGGGCATCGCTGCCCCGGCTTCCTGCCGTTGATTGTTATTTACGGTCAAAGATAGTTTAATTTTTGCAATTAAAACTATATATAAATGAAAATAATGTCAGCTGAACCGTTATTTTACGAGCACTTTGCGTCCGCCCACAATGTAGATGCCTCTGGGGAGGTTCTGAAGGGCTTCGGCGGGATTCACCTGTTTGCGCACCAGCATGCCCTGGATGTTGTAGACATCGACGGGCGCATTGGCGTCAGTTTCGGTGAGAACGTCATCGATGCCGCTTGAATCGCCCACCTTATAAAGCGGGGTGTACATGAACGTGGCGGGGAAAAGCGGGTTGGTCATAACGCACATCACCTTGTCGTTGAAGTCGGTGAGGAAAGTGGTCACACCGTTTTCAAGGGTGTATTCCTCATCGACATACAGGGCCTCACCAGATATTTCGCCTGAAACTGGGTCGGATTCAATTTCGCCGAGAAACCATGTATAGGTTGTGGGGGTGCCGTTCACATCGGCCTGCGAAGAGAGGTCGAACGTCATGTTGTTGTTGCTGATAACGGGTTCCACCGGGGCCTGTTTTCCATAGAAGTAGGCCAACAGTTTGGGATACTTGCTCTGTACGGGCAATGTGGCGAAGGTGAATTTGTTTGTGGAGATGCTGAGCGCCCTGATGCTGCGTGCCACCGGTGTGAGGTCGATGGAGCTGAGCTGATTGCTCTGGATCGAGGCCTGCTCGAGAGCGGGCAGTCCGGTGAGGTCGACGCTTTCAAGCTGGTTGTAGTCGAGAGCCAGATCCCACAGGTTCGGGTTGTTGAATTTAACCGACGTAAGGGCATTGTGAGCCAGATAGAGACTTGACAGCGACGGGAGCTTTGACGCGTCGAACTCGGTGAGGTTGTTGTTGCTGAGGCCGAGCATCCACAGGTTGGGATATTTCTCCATAAACGGATATTCGGTGAGGGCGTTCCCTTCAAGCTTGAGTTCGGAGAGGTTGGCTTCGGGCAGCTTCATCTTGTCTGCCGGGAGTTTTGCTCCGCAGACTGAGAGGGCTGTCAGGTTGGTGAGAGCCGTTGCATCGAAGTCGGCCAATGGCATGCCGTAGAGAGAGAACACGGTGATGTCGGAAGCCTGTTCGTATGTGTAGACTTTCACATTGGCGCCGGCAAAAGTGCGCTGTCCGGGATAGGATTTGTAGGATGTCTCCACCTGGTAGGGGAGGTATTCAGTGCCGTCGCCGCGCCAGTCGATGTAGAGGGCAGTCTTGCGGGCACCGGTGAAGATCACTTCGCCGTCGGTGGCGTCATTGAGTGTGGTGAAAGAGGCTATAACGTTCGTCGGGGCGCCGACAACGTTGACCTCCGTGGTGGTGTACACGTTGTTGCCGGTGAACTGCGGGAATGCCGGGTTGGTCATTTCGCAGTACACTTTGCCGAGATTGGTGTGGAGGAAACGGGTGGCGCCGTCGGTGCAGGTCATGTCGACATTTTCAACCAGAGGTGTGCCCGATCCGGCTTTCTTCCATACGAAAGTGGTGCCCTTGCCGTCGACAATGCGGTTGAGGTCGGAGAGATTGACTGCTGGTGCGTTCTCAAGCAGCACGAACGGATTCATGGGCGCGTAAACGTAGTCGGCAACCTCGGGCATTAGCGGGAGTGTCTGGAGTGTCAGGTCGTTGTTCGAAACATCGAAGTGGCTGAGACGGTTGAACCCGTCGAACAGCAGCCCCGAGATGTGGTTGTGGCTGAGGTCGATGCTCGAAGCCTCGGACTGATATGCTATGTTGATGTCGCCTGATATATTGTTGTGGCTCAGATCGAGTACGTCGATATTGTCGAAGTCCTTGAGGTCGTATTCGGTGAGTTTGTTGTTGCTCAGGTCAAGATTGCGTATCGAGCCGCGCGCGAGGATATAGAACCTTGTGAGAAGATTGTCGGAGGCATCGATGGTGTTGAGCACGTTTTTCTCATAATTTCCGTATATGCCGCTGAGGTCAACGTCTGTGAGTTTGTTGCCTTTGAGGCAGAGCGACTGGAGGCACCGGTTGTAAACAAGATTTATGCCTGTGAGCGAGCAGCCTGTGAGCGAGAGCTCGCGCAATTCGGTGGCGCAGGTAAGGTTGATGGTCCGGAGCGGCATCCCGGCGATAGAGAGGGCGGTCATCACTTCGCCTTCGGGGATGTAAATGTCGATGATGCTGTTGGCTCCGGCAACGGTTTTATTGAGATTAGGTGTGGCCGAAATGCTCTGTGATGTGGCCGTGCATGCCTGGAGATTGCCGTCGCCCAGATCCACATAGAATGTTTTCGGGGTTGTGGCAGATGCGCCGTCCATGCCGACAGACACGTTCATTGCCGATGTGAGAGAGCCGTCGATAGTGAACGATACAATCTTGGAAGGCTTGTTGAGGTCGGCCTCAGTCTTGACTACGAACGGAGGGGTGACGAGGTCGTACTCGTTGAGCACGCTGTTGTGGTACTGGATGTAGACAGAGTCGGTCTGCACCTGGTTGAAGCGGATCTTGCCGTCGGCGTATGTGTATGCCTCGGCATCAATCTCCACCGGTTCGCCGTCGTATAGCTGGCGGAACACTTTCGCTGTGGTCACAGTGCCTTCGCGGAGCACGCGGGCGGAGAGGTCAATTTCAGAGCCCACGGCGATGGAGCGGCGTCCAATCTGGAGCGGCCGCTGCTCATACCAGTATTCGGTCCAGGTCTCTTTCGGCAAGGGGAGTGTGGCGAAGTCCATGTTGTTGTGATTCAGCATGAGCGAAGCCATGTTGGTGTTGGCCGAAAGGTCGAGCGATGTGAGGTTGTTGTTGGTGAGGAACAGCGTGTGGATCAACGGGTTCTTGCTTACATCCACGCTTGAAAGCTGGTTGCCGGCAAGGTCGACAACCATAAGGTAGGGATTATGGGTCAGGTCGATGCCGTTGAGGTGGTAGCCGACGTTGATGGAGCCGGAATAGTGGCCGGCGGTGAGGCGCACCAGATTCTCGTTCTTGCTGATGTCAATATCGGAGATGCGGGTCTCTGCTATATTCAGTGAGGTGAGTCTCAGGTTCTTGCTTACGTCCAAGGTTGATACGTTGGTCATTTCGAGCGTCAGCGATTCCAGCTTGGGGCATCCCGACGGGTCGCATTCGAAGATGGAGAGGTTATGGTAGCCGTCGAACGAAACCAGTTCGGGATAATCGCTGAGGTTGAAAGTGGGGGAGAGATACCCCACGTTGTCTACTTCAAGAATCCTGAGTTCCGGTTTGGGCGCACCGATTATTAACGGCGTGGCGGCGGTGAAGGGGTTATCGGAGAGATAGACGGCGAAAAGTTTGGTGAATGGCGTCAGGTCGAGCGACTGCAACTGGTTGTGCGACAGGTCGAGCATTTCCATATTGGTGCATTTGTCCAAATCTATGCCGGTGACGTACGCCCCTGCCACCCTGAGCATGTTGAGTTTGGAAGCGTCACCGTAGATTTTCACTTCACGGACCGGCGAGCAGGCAATGTAGGTGCCGTTTATCTCTCCGTCGGTGATTGACCACGGTTCGACTTCCACCAGGTCGCGGCCGAAACCGAAATCAATCTCGAAATCCTCGGTCGTGGTGGTCGTTCCGAGAGTGATGCCGAAACCGGCGGCTCCCTCCTCGACGGCGCGTGTGCGAATGGTCACAATCGGTTCATCATCAGCAGCAGCGGCGTTGGCTGTGAACGGAAGTGCTGTTGCCGACAGTGCGAAAAGTGCAATAAAGCGGTTGAAAAATTTGTTCATAAGCGGTTAGTTTTGTTTCCTTTTTTCGATTGGTTTTTATTTGACTGCGATTTTTGCGCTGTGGTGTCCGTTGGCATTGACTATGTAGATGCCGGAAGGCACCCCCGAGAGGTCGAACGACAGCTCGTCGCCGTTGCCGGAGGTATGCAGCACGAGGCGGCCGTCGGAGGCATAGACCTTGACATCCATCTCAGTGGCATCGCCAACGAAAGCCGTGTAGAGGCGGTCGCCGTCGCGGGTAAGGGTGAGGCGGTCGTTGTGGCCGTCAGCCGTGACGCCATGGAGACCCGACATGCGGATTGCTTCTTTAAGCCCGGCAAGCGCATTGAATTTTCCTGCGCCCCAGCGCTTCTGTTCGCGTGTGGAGGTCACCTGTTCATCACGCACTGAGCTTTTGCGGATAATCTCTTTTATGGCGTTGACATCGAGATAGGGGTTGGCTTCAAGCCAGAGTGCGATTGAGCCGGAGACGAAGGGGGTGGACATCGAGGTGCCCACTTCCTGTTTCCAGTAGTTTACGCGGTCGGATTCCTCAAGCTTGGCCTGGCACATGAGCTTGAGATATTCCGGTCCGTAATCTTCATTTTCTTCGATTGCCTTGACAAAGGGATAACTTACGGAAGAGATTATTGCGGAGCCGGGGGCGCAGACAGTGGGGAGATCGCGGCCGTCGGAAGTGGTGCCGTAGGAGGAGAAGCCGCTGATGCCGCCGACGGTGAAACCTGCGCCTTCATAGCGCGAAGTGCCGCCGTCAAGGCATACCCAGCGGTCGCGTGTGTTGTAGGAACCCACAACAATGATGTTGTCGGCCACGGCCATGTCGGAGATTGTGCCGTCGGTGGAGCCGTCGGTGAATCCCTCCACGCCATAGTTGTCCATCCAGGTGTTCTGCGCGTCGCCGTAGCATTCGATGCTGTGGCCCGGTTCGCCTTCCACCTCGAAGCCGAGCACGTAGTTGTCGTTGAGGTTTGATGCGATGTTGTTTATCACATAGTAATCCACCATGCCGTAGTAGCGGCCCGTTTCCTCGTGGATTTTGCCGCCCACACCTACATATCCTTCATAAGCCTTGCGGAACGTGGCATCGCCCACCACATCGTTGTCGGTTACCTGATAGGCATCAGAGCTGCAGTAGTATGTGCCGATGTTGTCGCCGACAACGCCCATGCTTTTCACTGTCCTGTAGCCGCGCGATTTGCTGTAGATCACGGCTTTGAGCTTGAAGGGGGTGGCATCGTCGGAGTAAATCTCAATCGAGCCGTTGCGTGCGGTGAAGCTTTCGGGGTCGGAGGGGTCGTACTGGAAGGCGTATGGATAGATGAGCGTTTTCACAGTGCGCTCCTCCTCGGTGAAGGTTTTCTTCAGGGCAATCTTGAGGTCGCCTTCGTTTCCGGCCGACACGCACACGATGCCTTTCTGTCCGAAGATGTCGAGCACCTGGTTCAGCGATGTGCGCTTGTCGTGTGGACCCTGATTGCTGCCGAGCGAGAGGTTCCACACCAGTGGCCAGGGGTGATCGGGATCGTTTTCGCGCAGCCATTCGGCATAGTTCTGAATGTCCTGTATTCCGAAGGCAATGAACCCGTCCTGAAGTTCTCCGCATGAGATGGCAATGGTGGCTTCAGGAGCAACACCATAGTATTTGCAGTTTTCGGTGACCAGAGTGGGCGTCTCGGGCACCTTGGGGTCAGCCCAGGGTTTTGCCACCGTGACAGGCCCGTTGTAGCTGCCCGACATGATGCCGAGCGTGTGGGTGGCATGGTAGGCGCCTTGCGCGTCGGTTGTGAAATCCTTGATGGTCAGAGGATTGTAGAATTTGTAATCCGGACCTTCCTTTCCCATGAACTGGTACCATAATCCCTCGATACGCGATGAACCGTCGGCATACCGGAAATTGATGTGATGCGGGTCTATGCCCTGGTCGATGATGCCGGTTATGACACCTTTGCCGGTGTAGGGTACTGACAGCCCGGCTTCCTGACTGCCCTGATGGATGAGGTCGACGCCCTGTTCGGCGCGGGCTACATCCATGTTGGTGTGAAGCTGACGCTGCAGTTGCAGATGCTTAACGCAATCGAGGGTTGCCATCCGCTCAACGTCGCTGATGGCGATATTTACCAATGCAATGTCGCCGAATACGCTTCGGACATCAAACCCGTTGGCTGTGAGGTCGTCGGCGGTGAATCCGTTGGCGATGCGCACAAATGCAAGCGATGATTCGGATAGTGTGCCGGCAGCTGTGGCGCGTGCGGCTTTCGCGGGAGCGCTCTGCTGTGACGGGCTGGTGACGTTGTCGCGACATGCGGCCATGCGCTGCCGCTGGTTGTCCGGGATAGCTTTCATGATTTTGTGCTGCCGGATTTCAGCCATACTTCGCAAATCAATCTTTTGTGCGAATGATGGCATAGCAATCACAATGAACGATAGTAAGAGTCTCCATTGTTTCATAGGCTGTATGAAATATTTTGATTTATAAGGATTGGTGGAAATTATGGTTAATATTGAATTGTTAATGCGGAGTTTGATTTAGTGATAATTCTGACACTGAAATTTAATTTGTAAAAATTAACGATTGATTTTAACTATTCGATTCCGCAGGAGAGTAATATTTATACAAAGTTAAATAAAATTCAGATTCAAAGGTGATACTGATGCATAAAAAAGTTGCCGAGCCTGTTATTTTTTAATTTAGTTTAATTGAAACGACCTGATTCTGCCGCTAATTCCGAGCCGCTTTTTGTCGGGAGCAGCCGGTTTGACGGCTGCCAAAAAAATGTATAAACGGACCAAGCCGAATTTATCAGTGCAAGGACATCAACATTTCTTCAAGACAATGCTTTCAACAACTTGTAGGGTCGCGACCTGTCGCGACGCAGGTGGGATGTGCAAATGAATGCCTGATGCTCAAATATGTTACGCAGGGTTGCAGTCGCGACAGGTCGCGACCCTACAAGTTGATGGATGCGACGTCAGGTTACAAGAATAAAATGCACCGAACTTTCAGCTTGGCCCCTAAATTCCTTAAGTAAACAGCATTGGGTCGCGACCCTACGACAAGCACCATAAATTATATAAAACCAGGAATAGTCAGTGGAGGATGCGCCAGGGGGAGGGATAGGGGTTGTTGGCGCGGTTGCCGAGGTTGTTGACGAAGCCGAGGGGGAGGCCGCCGTGGGTGAGCAGCACCCATCCGCGCGGAGCATCGAATCCGCCGAGCGATTCGCGGCGCAGGAAGGCAAGTGCCGTGTCGCGGTCCACGTCCACCTGCGGGAAAGCCCCGGCGCGGAGCGCCTGCGACAACGCCAGCCCCTGTGCCGGCACAAGTTTGCCACCTTTCAGCCGTCCGGCATCCACACCACGCAGAATCAGGTCGAGCGCACCATCAAGCTCCCTGAACAGGGGTTCATATCGCCGTGCCACAGCCTCCACTGTCTCGCCGTCGCGGCCAGGAAGGGCCACAAAATCGCCGTCGAGCCATTCGGCAAGCATGCCGGAGGCCTGTGCAGGCATCACAGCGCACGCATCGGCTTTCCCTCTCTTATTGGAACATCCTTTCGGCATGTGATTCCGCCCTGCCGACTGTTTCGACGCCTTACGCACTGACACTTCGACGGGCGTACGAGGCTCATATTCGCCGGGCTTGCGCAGCACGGCCATGAACAGTCCTTCGCCACGCACACGTCCGGGGAGAAAGCGCATCATCCCGCGGTCGGTCACGATGCCGGAGCCTTCGGCAGGGAGCGGCACTTCCACCCGGAGTGCACCCAGCTCCTGCGCCATGCGCTCCACTATCTGCTCGTTCTCGATGCGGTTGAAGGTGCATGTGGAGTAGATAAAAAAGCCGCCGGGAGCAAGGGCCGGCCACAGATTCTCCACAATCTCCCACTGGCGCGCGGCACACTCGGCCACCAGCGCGGGAGTCCACTGCGTGCGTGCCGTCTCGTCCTTGCGCATCATCCCCTCGCCCGAGCATGGCACATCCGCCGCAATGATGTCGAACCATCCGCCGAGACGCCGGAAACGCGCCGTGTCGCCACGGCTGACGGCCACATGCGGATGCCCCCATTTCTCCACATTTTCCTTCAGCACTTCGGCACGCCGGAAGTCAAACTCGTTGGCCACCACAAGCGCGTCGGCCGGCAAGGCATCGATGGCTGCGGTGGTCTTGCCACCCGGGGCAGCGCAGGCGTCGAGATAGCGCAACGGAGCATCCCCGCCGCCGAGCAGACGCGCCAGATGCCCCACCACATGGCCAAGAATCATCGACGATGCATCCTGCACATAGTAGGCGCCCTGGTGCATGGCGGGGTCGTGGGTGAAATCGGGACGCTGCGGCAGATAGAACCCCGCCGGACACCAGGGCACGGGGTCGGAGGCGGCACATGCCAGTACCGGCGAAAGCGAGGTGTCAGGATTTCTGCGCCGGTTGACGCGCACCGACACCACGGGGGAGGTGTTTTCCAGCGCATCCACAAGTCCGTCGGAAAGTGTGGGGAGATTGTCGGCTATGAACCGGCGGTATTCGTTGCTTACAGGCTGCATGTCAGAGCGGCATTATTTGGTTCCTGCGGGCGCCTGCGATTCGCCCGACTCCGGCTGCGCTTCGCTGCCGGCAGGCCGCGGTGTCTCCGACGGATACTGCACCCGGGCATGATACATGCTGCGCAGACGCGAGATGAATGTCTCCTTGATCTCCTTGATGTCGCGGAACGACAGCGGCGACTCGTTGTGAAGCCCGTCGGCCACCTGCCCGTCGATAAGCCTGTTCACCAGATTGCTGATGGCCTCGGGCGAATGGTCGGTGAGCGAGCGCGACGCAGCCTCCACCGAGTCGGCCATCATGAGTACAGATGCCTCGCGGGTCTGCGGGTTCGGGCCGGGATAGGTGAACGGAGCGGGATCAACCTCCTTGTCGGGATGGTTGCGGCACTCCATTGTATAGAAATATTTTGCCCGTCCACGCCCGTGATGCTGCTCGATGAGGTCGCGCACGGCCTTGGGAAGTTTGGCCTTTTCTGCGCGTCGCAGCCCGTCGGTGATGTGGCGCACGATTATGCCGGCACTCTGCACGGGCGTAAGGGCGTCGTGGGGGTTCACGCCATACTGATTCTCGGTGAAGAAGGCCGGATTGTCTATTTTGCCGATATCATGATAGAGCGCACCTGCCCTGACAAGCTGCACGTTCGCACCGATGCGGTGGGCGGCCTCGGTGGCCAGATTGCTCACGGCCATGGAGTGCTGGAAGGTGCCGGGACATTCGCGCGACAGTTCGCGGATGGTGCGGTTGTTGATATCCGAAAGCTCCACGAGGGTCACTGTGGACACCAGGCCGAACAGCTTCTCAACCACGAAGATGAGGATATAGGCGAACGATATGAGCACTGCATTGATGCCGAAATAGCCGATAAGACGCCAGGACAGCGCTCCGAGCGTGCCGGCCATCATCAGCTCGAAGCCCACGTAGGACGCCACGTAGGCCACGAATCCCACCAGCGCCGACCGCAACAGCTGGCTGCGGCGCGAGAGATCGCGCAGAGAGAAGAGCACGAACGTGCCTGCCACCATCTCCACCGACACGAACTCAAGCGGATAGGAGGCCGCCACGGCGCACAGAAGCACCTCTATCACATAGCTGAAGAACGCCGTGCGCGAATCGTAGAACACGGCCACCATTATGGGCAGTATGGCCAGCGGCACAGTGTAGATGCCGCTGCGGAACACCTTCGACACCAGCACCGTGAAGATGAAGAACACCACCAGCAGCAACAGCGGCAGCAGCACGAGCTTCACGCGCCGCACTCCGCCGGGGAGATAGAAATACATATATGTATACAGCATCCCCAGAAGCAGCATCACGAAAATGGTCTTGCCGGCATAGGAATTGATACGTTGCGAGCGGTCGAAGCTGCTCTGCTTGTCGAGCATCAGCTCATACGTCTGGAGCACCTGGTAAAGCTGCGGGGTGACAATTTCGGCAGGGCCGATGATCTTCTCCCCTTTCTGAATCAGTCCCACACCGGCCACCACCGGCTGTATGAGGCTTTCGCGGTACTGCCGCGTGGCCTCGCGGTCCTCCACAATGTTGGGCAGAAGCAGCGCCGACAGCCCTGCGGCCTGAAAGGCCCTGTGTGCGTCGGCTCCGCTCATGAGGCTGTCGATATAGGCGTAGGCTCCGCGCTGCGACAGATAGTTGGAGGTCTTGCGTGTGACGTTTACGTTGTTTTCATTAAACTTCACCTCCGTAAGCTCGCCACGGGCAATCAGCGCCGCCGTGGCAGCGTCGACAATACCCTGCCGGTACACACGCGCCAGAGCGGCCTCGAGCCTGCTGCGCATATGCCGGGGGATGGAATCGGCGGCGGCGATGCGTGCCATCACCTGACGTCCCTGCGCGTCGTCGCGCCGGAATATGGGCACAAGCGAGTTGTCGATGCTGTCGGTCATGCGTTTCACCGTGGCCGAATCGCGGTAGACAGGGATGTCGAACGGCGCCCGCAGCAGCGAATAGGCCCACGGGCGGTTCTCCTCGTAAGTGTAATGGTTCCGCGTCATGCGCGGCATGAAATAGACAATCATTGTGGCCGCCGCCACAAACGCCAGCGCCAGATAAACCTTGTTTTTAGTCTGCGACTTCATAAACTGAGCAGTCAGAATAATTTTTCAGATTCGCGCCACCTTCTCTATACCGTCGATTTTGCGGATTTTGGCGCAGAGGGCGTCCACCTCGGCCACATCGTTCACCAGCAGCGACATGTCGGCATGAAACACCTCCTTGTCGGCACGGATGTCGAGCGAGCGTATATCATAGGTGAGCTGCTGCGAGATCAGCTGGGTCAGATCGTGCAGGATGCCGTGGCGGTCAATCCCCTCGATACCTATGCTGGCAAGGAATTTCGAGTCACCGACATCCCATTTCACCGAAAGGATGCGGGGGCCGAAGCTGGCCTTGAGCATATTGGCGCGCGGACAGTCGAGGCTGTGCACCGTCACAGTGCCGTCGTCCTCGATGAATCCGAGCACGCTGTCGCCCGGTATGGGATTGCAGCACGGCGAGAAGTTGAAGTTGCTCTCGCCGTCGGGCTGCATATGCAGCACATACGTCTGCTTCGTGTCGATTTTCGGGCGCGCGGGAGCCTTGGCGGCCGCTTCGGCACCGGCGGCATCCTGTTCGGCATCGCTGCGGCGCAGCAGCTTGTTGAGCAAGCGCTTGGACACGGAGCTCTGCTTGTTGCGGAGCGTTTTCACCACATAGTCGTTGAGCACTATCTCCTGATTGCCCAGCTGCAGATACAGGGCGTCGCGGCTGGGCGCCTTGAACAGGCCCATCACTTTTGTGATGGCCACATTATCGTCGGTGATGCCGTTCTCCTTGAGAAATTTGGTGAAGATTTCGCGCCCGGCGGCAATGGCCGGCTGCTGCTGCTTGCGCAATGCGGCGCGCAGACGGGTCTTGCCGTTGGCCGTAGCAAGGAAGTCAATCCACTCAGGCTTTGGTGTCTGGCTCTGCGAGGTGAGCACCTCCACCTGGTCGCCCGATTTCAGTTTCTGGCTCAGAGGCACCAGCTTGTGGTTCACCTTTCCGGCTATGCAGTGGCATCCTATCTGGGTGTGCAGCGTGAAAGCCACGTCGAGCACGGTGGATTCCATCGGGAGCGTGAGCAGCTCCCCTTTGGGTGTGAACACCACAATTTCCGAAGCAAACAGGTTGAGCTTGAGCGTGTCGAGGAAGTCGAGGGCATTCGGTTCGGGGTCATCGAGAATATCCTTGATGGTATGCAGCCATGCGTTCAGCTCCGACTCCTCGTCGCCCTCGCCTACCTTGTATTTCCAGTGGGCGGCAAAGCCCTTCTCGGCAATCTCGTCCATACGTTTGGAGCGTATCTGCACCTCCACCCAGTTGCCGTCGGGGCCCATCACGGTGAGGTGCAGGGCCTGATAGCCGTTGACCTTGGGCACCGACACCCAGTCGCGCGTGCGGTCGGGATGCAGCCGGTAGATGTCGGTTATGGCCGAATAAATCTGCCAGCAGATACCCTTCTCCTTGGCCGGGTCGTCGCATTCGAACACGATGCGCGCGGCATAGAGGTCGTACACCTCATCGAAAGGTATATGCTTGGTCTCCATCTTGTTCCAGATGGAATAGGCCGATTTTACCCTCGCCTTGGCCGTGTATTTCAGCCCCATCTGGTCCAGACGCTCAAGCACCGGCGCGGCGAAATTCTCGTATATGCTGTTACGCGATGCCTCGGTGGCCGCAATCTTTTCGCTTATGCTCCTGAATGCCTCCGGATGCTCGTACTTGAAACTCAGGTTCTCCAGTTCGGTCTTTATCTCGAACAGCCCCAGACGGTGGGCCAGCGGTGCGTAGATGTAGAGCGTCTCGCCGGCAATCTTGTACTGCTTGTTGGGCGCCATCGACCCCAGAGTGCGCATGTTGTGCAGGCGGTCGGCCATCTTTATGAGCACCACGCGGATATCCTCCGACATGGTCAGCAGCAGTTTGCGGAAATTCTCTGCCTGTGCCGAAGCCTTGTCGCCGAAGATTCCGCCCGAAATCTTAGTAAGCCCTTCCACCAGCTGGGCTATCTTCTTGCCGAAGTTCTGCTCTATGTCCTCCACTGTGTAGTCGGTGTCCTCCACCACGTCGTGCAGCAGAGCGGCACAGATGGAGGTGGAGCCGAGGCCGATCTCCTGACTGGCAATCTTGGCCACGGCTATTGGATGCAGGATGTAAGGCTCGCCCGAACGGCGGCGCACACCTTTGTGTGCCTCCTTGGCGAAGGCGAAGGCCCGTTCTATTATTTCCACCTTTTTGCGGTGGTTGCTTTTCAGATATCCGTCGAGCACCTCACGAAAGGCTTCTTCAATCATGCGGTCCTCGGCCTCGGTGGTGAAACTGGCGTTGTTGCTCATGGGCGGAGGTGGATAGATTTTTTTGCATTAAAATCCAAAAATACAACAATTCCGCCATTTCCGCAAAAAAATCCCCGCGCAGACCCGGAAATATGCCGTAACGGCATCGTTTCGCATCCGGACTTACGCGGATAAATCAATTTTATACGGAGGAAAGATCACGGCCACCCGGGCACGGAGAAAGGCGCGCAGCCACTGCCGCCTGCACCGTTCACGACGGCCGACACTGCCGCTGCGGCCGCATCGCGCTGAGCCGCCAGATGCACGGCAAACGAGGCATCGGTCGGCGACGCCACCCATCCGAGCACCCCGGTGGCAACGGCATGCTCCAGTTGCCGCTTCACAAGCAACGGCATCCCGGCTGCCGGTTCGGCCGCCGTCCTGAAAGTCACCTCAAGGGTCATCGGCTGCGATTCGTCGTAAGGAAGCGCTTCGCCACCATCCACCCCGTCGATGCAGCTCTTCTCCACCGCTCCGCCGAGGGTGAGCAGAATGTCGGCGAACACCATCCGCGCCACCACCCGCAGCGCAGGCAGCTGGTCGCGGGTGAGCAGCGGCGACGAGGCCGCCCCTCCGGGAGCCGTGACGCTCCGCAAGGCCGTTAGTGCCATCATCTCGTCGGTGATGGTCTGGATGTTGAGTTGTATGTGAAGGCTCATAGATCGGTTTTTATCGGTTGTTTCAGCATTTTGTAAACGAGTTTTTTTGCATAGGCCTCCGACATGAAGAAGCCCGAGGGACGATGGGTGGCGAGCACTTCGTCAAGCACCACCCATTCATCGGACAGAGGGCGGTTACCCATCCGTTCGGTCAGCACTTTTTCAAGCTCCTGCCACATGCGCCGACGGTGCGGCTTTTCGCGTGGCGGGATGCGGTTATGGCGCCGTTCGCGCAATCGCTTGAAAGCATGGTCGCGGGTGATGTAAAAACATGGCGCACCGCCGTCGAGCGCTTTCCTTATGGCCGCGTCCATGCTCAGACGGCTTCGGCCGGCACATCCCTCACGCTGCATGCGACACACTGCCGCAAAGAAATCTCTGTTCCTTTTCTCAAAATTTTCCATAGTTCCCGTAATTTTTTCATTGGAGCCTCAGGGCTTTCACCGCTGATTGCAACAGCTCCTTTCCCGTTTGTGATTACGCGGCCGGTGTTTTTTCCCGGCCGCGTTTGCAAAGATAAGCCCATGCATGGGCAGTTTTTATTCCCACATGTGTTAATTTGAATTTAACAAATCCTGTCCGAATTCAGGATAGGCCTGCAACCATCGGAGCATCAGGGCATCGCGCACGCCGGTAAAGTGTGAAAAAGTTTTCAACAGGTCGCCCACGGCCACCGAGGCGTTCTCCACCTCCATGCTGTAACGCTCAGCGCCCACATTGCCGCTCCCTGCCTTTCCCATGAACGAACGGCTCACACCCGACACATCCTCGAACATAGCAATCTGTGTCTGCAGCAGCTGATGCACACCCAGGTCGGCCATCGGGGTCACCACCTGATGCGGCTCAGCCTCGCCGGCACGCGGCGCACGATACGGAATGACACCTCCGGGGTCGGCCCAACGGCGCGCCACCTCCTCCCACGTGTAGTCCGGAAACTTGCACCCTTCCGGAAAGAGCAGAACCCCTTTGGCGGCTGAACTGAGCATGCGGTCCATCACGCTCAGCAACCGGTTCACATGGCGCTGCTGGTCAATCACATCCTCCACAAGCGAATGCACATCGCCGTCGACAAGCGGATAAAGCTTCACCGCAAACGGATGGCACCCTGTTGGGAGGGGAGAATCATACTCATCGAGCACCGTCCCGTCGGGAGCGAACATCCGGCAGTGCCACACCACATCGATGGAGCGTTTCATGGCAATCTGCGGACGCCCTTCACGCCGACGGCGACGGTTTTCGCGCAACACATCGGCCTCCTTCTCGGCTGGTCCCACCCACAGCGTGGCTGTCTGCACGTCATGACATTTCAACCGCGCCCGGCACTCCAGGGTCCACACCTCAACCACGCGGCAGCGGCCGTCGGGAGCATGAAAGAAATCTGTTACTGCCCCGGAGGCCGACGGCGCTACAATTATCCCGTCAGGTGCCGCGGGAAGCGAGCCGTAAAGCTCGCGCAGCCATGCCGTCCGGCGTCTGTCGCATCGGCCGAAACGCATCACCAGTTCGCTGAAACTCATGTCGAGCAACCTGCCCACCATCTCCGTATCCGTCCCGCGGAAGTCGCCTGTCCCGCTTATGAAGAAGCGGTCGGGACTGACGGCATCCACCCATATGCCTGCCCCTGCCGGACGGCGTGCGGCCCACACATGGTGAATGGCCATGCCGGAAATCAGGAACTCCTCGAAACTGCGGGCGTCAAGCTCATCGAGCGCGTTGAAACGCCGCCATTGGCCGAGGCCGTCATCCTCAGCGGCACGCGCCGCACTGCTGTCCATACGGTAACGCCCCACCACTGCCTTCACCATCCGGCGAATCAGATTGTTTGTCACCGGCGCACGTCCGCCGTCGGCAAACAGCTCCCCTTCGGTGGTGAGATTGCCGAAACGGTCGCGCGTCACGTCACTCCACTGGTCGCCATAAGTGTAGCGCAGATAACGTCGGCGCCGCTCTCTGGCCGAAGCAAGGGCCACCCACGCATGGTGAGCCGCCTCAAGCACTTTCAGGTCTTTCTTATGTTTGTCCATTGTTGTCACAGATTAAGTCGGTTCCTATCAGCGCCACTGCACTCTCGTCCATCACATATAGTTCCGGACCGGGGTCGGTTATCACGTCAAGCACCTCGATGGCGGGAAGCGTCAGACGCCCCGGAGCGGCGCTCAACCGGAGGATACCACCGCGCTCCAGCACCGCCTGTGGATTCGCCACCCCTCCGCAAGCATATTTATTCCCCTGCCTGTAAGCCGGTTCCACATTGATCATGGGCACAACTGCCCGCTCCCAGCCGCTCAGCTTCACCGCGGTCACCCGCACAGCCGACGCCGGCAGACGGATCTGTAACGCTCCGGTGCTGTTGCGGCTCACGCTGCATGTCAGGCTCATATCGGCGGGGGCAAGATGCTCCACCGGGCCGTTGCGCAGCAGGTGGAGATACCACGCACGCATATCCTCGGCCACTCGGGCATCCATGTCCACTCCGTCGCTACGCGATATCACGCAGTCGGCCCTCAGTGGTTCAATGAAATGGCGCCGTTTCCACAGCGCCATCATCTCCTCTTTCGTATATTCCTTCCTCATAAGGTCACTCTGCCACGATTCGCATGTGGCTCTGCGGATAACGCAGAATCACGCAGGAACATTCGGTTATGATCACGGCCTCGGTGTTGCGCACGCCGCTGGTGCGCAGGTTTAGGCGCTCGGTACGGAACGGCACATGGCAGTATTTGGTGATGTATTCCGGATCGATCACCATGCCGCAGTCGCTGCGGCCGCAATGGTCGAACACCTCGGCAAGCATCACATAGAGGGTGCCGAATTTCGAATGTATCTCGGTGAAGTCGAGTCCCCACTTGGTCACCGTGGCCTCGTTCACCAGCACACGCTGCGACCCGAGCAAGTGCAGTTTCTCGATAAGCTCCGAACCTGCCAGAAGCACCTTTTTCGACGAGCCGGCATTGTGGCTGAAAGCCTGGCGGCAGAGCTTCACCAGAGTCTCGTCGGTCAGAGCGGCCGAGGCGTCGTAAGCAAACTCGTTGTCGGTCTGGTTCCACACACCGCCGGTGAGCAGCACCTCTTCCCCCTTTTCAGGGTCGGTGATTCGGGCCTTGCTGCCGAACAGGAAGTTTTTCTCCATCCCCATGCGCATGTCGATGATGGCTGCCTCCTCCTGGTCCGAGAATGTCCAGCCCACCTCCTTGTTGGCAATCTTCATGAACGTACTTTGCTCAACCTGAGCCTTGAAGATCTGGCAAAGGTTATCGCTTTTGGTGGGAAGCGACCCGAACTGCGGGGTGCACACATCCATTTCGGTGGCCGCACGGCCCATGCGCACAAACTCCGTGCCTGCAGGGATGGCCGGCACGCCGGTCACACCGGCCGAGATGGTGTTGTTCACCGGGAGTACCTTCACGCCGCCGTCGGTGATTCCAACCACGTAAAGCACGAGCGCATCCCCCTTGGTAGCTTTTACTGTCGGCACTATGATTGTGGTCGAAGGCTGGAAGATATCGTTGTTGTCCGTGTTGACGATAGCGGTGTATTCGCCCGGAGTTCGCTCGGTGCATGCCGCCACGGCGGTCTTCACTTTGGCCGACGATGGTTTGGTGTCGACCGAGTAGTATTCCACTTTCATCGAGCCGCAGTGGCGCGAACCTCCGTAGCGCGAAATCTGGTCGAGCGGCGTCGACATGGGGCGGATCTTCACAATCCGTTCGTCAATCTCGTTACGCAGCAGCCCGGGCGACACGCTGTCGGCCACCTTCGTGCTGACGGGCTCACCCACGATATGGCGCCCTGTACCTGCCACACCAACCACTGCGGCGGCAGCCACACCATGCATGCCGAAGGCAGCCTGCTCAAACACCTGAATCACTCCCCCCGTGGCATGCCCGACAGCCCACCCGAGCAGCCATACGGCGATAAGGAGCAATCCGAATGCAAGCACGCTTGCTCCACCCTCGTTTTTCAGCCAGCGGCTGAGTCCTTCACTCATTGAATTGAAAATCTTTTTCATTCCCGTAATTTTTTTGGTTTTGTTTGAATATAATTAACCGGTCCATCCTGAATTGGACGTATGTGCTATCCGATGCCATTTGCCGGCTCGTCGCTGTCGGGCTCATCCTTTTGACCATCCGTGCTCTCAGGCCGGCGGCGCAGATGCTCCAGCAGTCCAAGGATGCCGGTCAGACGTCCGAGTAGCTCAATCAGGGTTTTCAACAGTTTCAATGCTTTTTTCATAACTTAAAAGGGTTGTATCCATGTTGCGTTGATATATACAATATATATTATATAATGTGTGCATTCCTGCAGCCGCAGTCGTCACACAGGGTCACCACGGCATGTCACCGGGGTGCGCAAGCCTTTTGCGCGCATGTTTATCTGTCCCATATGGACACCCGCGGATTGTTGAGGATCATCGGCTCGGTTTCAGGTTGTACGTACGTTTCGCGTTGCCACGGCTCCTGTTCAAGAATGCCCGGCCGACGCATGAGCCGCTCTATACTTTCATTTCGGCCGCGCAGGTATCCGCGTTCTTCGGCCTCCGCCACAAGTGCCTCAATTTCCGAAAGCTTCACCATCCCGGAGTCATTGGCGGCCGCCGGTTCTCCTGCACCGGGAGGGTCGGAATCCTGCCGGACTGAGGAGGGTATCGTCGCCCCTGTTCCGGTGGCTTCGCCGCACGGCAGCTGCTGCTCCGCACCGGTGTCCTCCTGCTCAGTCTGCTCGTTTTTTACATCTTCGCCATTCTCTTTGTCCGTATTATTTTCAGATGCAATCGCGGCCACAATAGGCTGTGTGGCCATTTTGGCAACTTTTAACTTTTTTTGTGTTGACATTTCCATTGTGCTCTCGTTATTATTGTTTATTTTTGTAAAGTTTTGATTGTAGAACTTGAATCGCCCATGCGATGTCTTCTTGAATTTGTGTTTACAAATTTACGTTCTGCATCATACCTGTTATGACCCTAAAAATCCGGGATTCTTGAATATCCCCCCTTTCGCGGAATATTCCTGCAGTCCTTCCTCTACCGATTCTTTCTTTTTGAGCATTTACCAATCTTATCGTAATCTTTTTCAAAATACCTTTTTATAGCAGAAAACACCACTTAAACCCCTTGACTTGTCCCGTCAACCGCAACGTGCATCCGGCCTACAGCCCGAAGGCACGTGGTTTCGGCGGATATTGAAGTCTGACATGATTTCATTGCTTAAACCATATTATACATTAATCTCATAGTTAGAAAAACTATCATAACGTATTGATTGACTGGTAATATTACTATGTATCTGTGTAAGGGAAGTCGTGAGATTTTCCTTACTTTATTTGTGTACAGTGCCAGAACGAAGGGACGCGCCACTCTGCATCGGCCGATACCTCTTCGCCAACCGCCGACAATTCAACGTATCTGCGGCGCATCCCGCCAACGGCCACCGCAACCGGAGCGTCGAGCGCACCCTCAGCCTCCAGGCCAACAAACTCTTCAGCCACACGGCTTCCTCGGTCGCCGCCCAGCGTAAGGCGCCCCTTGAAATGCGATGCGAACACATTGAACGCCACTCCCATGATTTTTGCGGAAGCGCTCCCTGTGTCATAGCGCACCCTGAGCACAAAACGCGCATCAGCTCCGTCGGCGGCATTCCTTATGTCATACAGGCCATTGTCGCAGCTTAACAACAAACTTCCCCTCCACATCAGCAACCTGTTGCAGGCACCTGTCCCGTAGTCAACCGCCGACATCTCCACTTCTCCTTTGTGACGCCACACGCGGACCATGCTGCCGTCGGCACGTCCCAGCCAGATTTCGTTTTCCCGACTGTCATAACCCACACATACCGCATCGCCTACCGATGCCAATGTCTCCACTCTCGAACCCGACACTTTCACCAGTTCACCACCTGCAACTGTCAGCACGCACTCCCCTCCCGGCATCGACGCCCTGCATATGGCGCCGTCATTGCCGACCGGACGCCCGGTCAGAAGACGCACGGCATGCACACTGTCGGTGGCATCGAGTGTCACCAGATGCACACCGCCCGCTCCTCCGGCAAGCACTCGACGCCGCGAAAAGTCCCAGCTCGTATTTCCGCCGGGCATCTCAACTACGGCATGTATCGGCCCGTCGGTGATGCGTGCGCTACTGCGTGAATTATCGAATGTGAGCATCCGTCCGGTCAGCAACACTCCGTGCTGAACCATCCGGCTCCGCGTCGACAACGGGCTCCTCCCTGCCTCGCCACCCTCAGGCGGAAGAAATGCACGCAGCGCTCCATCCACATAGCACGCACACCCGGCACCTTTCAGCGGCCATAATCCATATGTACCCGAAAGGACCCTTCTGCCTGTGCCCGTTCCGAGTTCGAGAGTCACAGCCATTGAAGTTGCACGTTCATCAGGGAACATCAGCATGGGCGACAACCCCTCGACATGCAGTCCCGTTCCCGACGCTACAGCCACCGCCACCTCTTCCGCACTGCCCACAGACGCCACTTTCGTTTCCACTACAATGCGCCACTCCTCACCGACACTGTCGGCCGAAGTCGCTATCATGCTTGCAGGTGAAAAGCCGTTTTCGGCATCACGCAACGGGTCGGCCGCCACAATCAGATCTCCCGCCACGCAACATGCGCCATAGCTCTCCGCGTCGCGCCATGTTGGCGACCCTGTTCCCTGCGCTTGCCGCACGCCATCTTTACGGAGCGCGAGCACACGTTCGGCAGCCGTGTCGGGCGAAAACGGATATTCGTAACTTCCCTGTTCAAGCCACAAGCCATCCGCAAGCGTGTCGGCGCACAAACTGCGCAGCCGCGTCGACATTCCCACCGACGAAGCCATCACGCCGCCCAGACGCGCCTTCACGAGCACCGTCCCGTCCTGTCGACGCGACATTGTGGTTGTGCAACGTGTTTCCCGCCTCACAGGCTCAACCGGCACGGTGCTTTCCACCACCACACGCCGCACTATCCTGCACCACGGCCATGGCAACGGCCTGAACCCCTTCAGCGCCACATTGTAGGCCGTGCCGGTCATAACGCCACCCGACATCACCGTCAGCGCCCCGTCGGCCGTCAGCTCATGCTCGCCGGTGCACTGGAATCCGCCCCCGGCACACGTCATAACAGCCGGACCCGTTGCCACCGTGTCGCCGGCGGCATCTTCAAGCCGATACCGCAACAACACCGGCTGCAACATCATGTTAAGCCCGGTGGCCTGCTTCCACAACCCGTCGTAGGCCCGCAGCAGCTGCGCACCCACGGCATCGGCATCCACTGGATTCAGTCTGCTGGCAGTTGAAGACGTCGCACCCTTCAGCGCACACCCCGTCACCGTTTCTGACAACCTCACTTCCGACGATGCCTCGAAACGTAACGGCGGTAACGCCGGCATGACACCGTGCATGGTCACCAAGCCCGAAGCGGCATAAGTAAGATAGACCGCAGGACTATGACGGAGCAGCACCCTCACCACACCGGGCTCCACAACATACGCAGCCAGAATTTCACCATCAACATCACCCAACTCCCTCAGATTGCCCGAAACGCCCGTTTCGGAACCGGAGCCGTCTGCATCCCGCACAATCACGCCGACCCTTGCACCGGTCTGCATCAGCACCCCGCGCAGCCCTGTGCCAGGCATATCGAACTCCGCCACCGGCACCATGCTGTCCTCACGCAGTCTCACCGGGCGCCCCACGGCATTCCACACCCCGTCCTCACCTTCACTGCGCCTGACATTCACACCTTTCACAAGCTCTCCACTGCGGAGTCCACTCCACATTCCTCGAGTGCCGCCAATCTTCTTTTCCGTTCTCATTTTTCTCATATGTTGACAAAGTGTTTTATATTGTTTCATCCTATGGCCTTTAATGCATTGTAGTTGCATTCTCAACACCAATCTGCTTACAGATCGTAAGCTCGCCGGAATATGCAAATTTAATGCAATCCGCAATCCGCAGGCTGCCCTAAAAATCGCTTTTTCAACAATTTGCACTCATTTTCCCACGCCCCCGCCACATCCTATTGTTTATTCATTGGAAAACTACTATCTTTGCTCGCAATTGCAACCTTAACTTATAATTTTAACAAGCCAATTGTTATCATGGACAACACAACACATCCCGAACGCCGGGTCCGTGCCCTCGAGAAAGTGGCAGTCCGCTTCTCCGGCGACTCCGGCGACGGCATGCAGCTTGCCGGCAACATCTTCACAAATGTATCGGCCGGTATGGGCAACTCCGTTTCCACATTCCCCGATTATCCCGCGGAAATCCGCGCCCCGCAAGGTTCGCTGGGCGGCGTGAGCGGTTTCCAGGTCAGCGTAGGCTCCGGCGTACACACTCCGGGCGATGAATGCGATGTGCTGGTAGCCATGAATCCGGCCGCACTCAAGCAGAGCTACAAATTCCTCAAGCCCGGCGGTGTGATCATCATCGACATCGACGCCTTCAAGCCCGATGGCCTGAAAAAAGCCCTGTTCGAGACCGACGACCCCATCAAGGAACTCGGCATCACGGCACAGGTGGTTGAAGTGCCTGTCACAGCCATGACAAAGGCTGCCCTGGCCGACTCTGACATGGACATCAAGGCCGTGCTGAAATGCCGCAACATCTTCACGCTCGGACTTCTCTGCTGGCTTTTCGACCGTCCGGAAGAGAACGCCCTGAAAATGCTGCACGAAAAGTTCGCCAAGAAACCCGCCGTCTACGAGGCTAATGCCAAAGTGCTCCGCGCAGGCTACGATTTCGGCCACAATGTGCACGCATCTGTATCCACATATAAAATAGATACCGACCACATCCGCCCGGGCGTCTACACCGACATCAAGGGTAACGAAGCCACCGCATGGGGACTTATCATGGCGTCTGAAAAATCCGGACGCCCCCTCTTCCTGGGCAGCTACCCCATCACTCCCGCCACCGACATCCTGCACGAACTTGCCAAACGCAAGGACCTCGGCGTAAAGGCATGCCAGATGGAGGACGAGATTGCCGGCGTATGCTCGGCAATCGGTGCATCGTTCGCCGGCTCGCTGGGCGTGACATCCACATCCGGTCCCGGTCTGGCCCTCAAGAGCGAAGCCATCGGTCTGGCCGTAATGGCCGAACTTCCGCTGGTGGTTATCGACGTGCAGCGCGGAGGTCCCTCCACCGGACTCCCCACCAAGACCGAGCAGACCGACCTCAACCAGGCCCTCTACGGACGCAACGGCGAATCGCCTCTGGCCGTGGTGGCTCCCACATCGCCCACCAACTGCTTCGAAATGGCTTTCGAGGCATCACGCATCGCCATCGAGCACATGACTCCGGTCATTCTCCTCTCCGACGCCTTCATCGGCAACGGCTCGTCGGCATGGCGCATACCCGAGGCCGGCGAATATCCTGAAATCAAAGTGCCCCGCGTACCCGAAGAACTGCGCGAGAACTGGAAACCCTATGTGCGCAACCAGGAAACCCTCGCACGCTACTGGGCCATCCCCGGCGAGGACAATCTCACCCACCGTCTGGGCGGCCTCGAAAAGAACCCCGCCACAGGCGCCATCACCACCGATCCGGCCAACCACGCCAAAATGGTGCAGCTGCGCCGTGAAAAGGTGGAACGCATCGCCAACGACATCCCCCTCCAGGAGCTCGTATGCGACTCTCCTGAAGCCGAAACCCTTCTGATCGGATGGGGTGGCACCTACGGCCATCTCTACACAGCCGCCGAGGAGCTTAACCGCGAAGGCATCCCCGTGGCGCTCGCACAGTTCCGCTACATCAGTCCGCTGCCCGCAAATACAGGCGAAATCCTCTCCCGATTCAAACGCGTAATTGTGGCTGAGCTCAACTCCGGCCAGTTCGCCGACTACCTGCAGGCACGCTTCCCCAATGTGGAAATCCGCCGCATCAACAAAGTGGAAGGCCAGCCGTTCCTCGTCAAGGAAATCGTGGACGGCGTAAAGCACCACCTCAGCTAAATCAGCTATCTCAGCTAACTTAGCTACAATAGCTATCATAGCACCCAACCCAATCAACAAAACCACCAACCTGATCAACAACAATGGAATTCACTCCAAAAGATTATAAAAGCGACCAGCCGGTGCGCTGGTGTGCAGGATGCGGCGACCATGCTGTGCTCAACTCCCTCCACAAGGCAATGGCCACCATCGGCGTGCCCCCTGAAAAGACTGCCGTCATTTCAGGTATCGGATGCTCATCACGCCTCCCCTACTACATGAACACCTTCGGGTTCCACACCATCCACGGCCGCGCGGCAGCTGTTGCCACCGGTTTCAAGGTGGCCAACCCGCAGATGACAGTATGGCAGATTTCGGGCGACGGCGACGGCCTGGCCATCGGCGGCAACCACTTCATCCATGCCGTCCGACGCAACGTCGACATAAACATGCTGCTGCTCAACAACAAGATATACGGTCTGACCAAAGGCCAGTACAGCCCCACCTCCGACCGCGGCTTCGTGTCGAAATCATCACCATACGGCACCACCGAGGACCCTTTCATCCCGGCCGAACTGGTGTTTGGCGCACGCGGCAACTTCTTTGCACGCACCATCGATGTGGAACTGCAGACCTCGCAGGAAGTGATGGTGGCCGCAGCACGCCACAAAGGCACATCCGTGGTTGAAATCCTCCAGAACTGCATGATTTTCAACAACGGCATCCATGCGTTCGTGGCCGACAAGGAATTCCGTGCCGAGCGCACCATACATCTGCGCCACGGCGAGAAGATGATTTTCGGCAAGAACAACGACAAAGGTCTGGTACGCGACGGCTTCCTGGTGAAGGCCGTGACAATCGGACAGGACGGCTACACCCTCGACGACGTCCTGGTTCACGACGCCCACACACAGTCAAACTTCCTGCACCAGCAGCTGGCCATGATGGACGGACACGACCTCCCGCTGGCCATCGGCGTGATCCGCGACGTGGAAGCTCCGGTCTACGACGAGGAAGTATCGCGCCAGGTTGAGGAAGTCCGCGCCCGCAAGAGCTTCACATGTCTGCGCGACATGATTCTCGCCGGCGACACCTGGACCGTATCCTGACACCGCCACTTAATTAAGGGTTCACCATACGTAAGGCGTTGTGTCAAAATGCATGCATTTTGACACAGCGCTCAATTTTATAACCGGATGGCGAGGGTGCTGTCAGTTATCGACCTTTGGTCGCTTTGCTTTGCAAAGAATGGTTCAGATGGTAGGAGCCCAAGGGTGAGGGCGAAGGGAGTTGACTAAGGTCAATGACCGAACCCGTTATCGGCTTTAGCCGCTTCGCTTGAGAAGAATCCCTTAGGCGACGACCCAGATGGGCCATTATGACACGCCCTCTTATGTCTTTTTTGCCACTACGAAACTCACAGCCACCACAATCAGAACAATCCCCCCGATCTCACGCAGCGTAAGCTGCTCGCCGAACACCGTCACGCCGATAATCACCGCCGTTACAGGTTCCAGCGCACCCAATATGGCCGTGGGAGTCGAACCTATGTAATGGATGGCACGCGTGGTGCACAACAATGAGATGGCCGTGGGAAACAGAGCCAGTCCCAGCAGATTGCCCCATAGCCACGGGGTAGCAGGCACCGTTATTCCGCCGTCGTAGACAGCCATCGCCACGAAAAGTCCCCATCCGAACAGCAGAACATAGAACGTCACCACCGACGTAGGCACCTTTCCCAGGCCCGAACGGTTGATGTACACCAGATAGACGGCATAGCTCAGCGACGACAGGAACACCAGCGCCGTGCCGGCCACACTCAGCGTGGCTTCCCCCTCGCCGTTATACAGCATCCATATACCGCCCAGCGCCATGAGAATGCATCCCACCGTGCTCAAGCGCAGACGTTCGCCGAACACGCACGTCATAATCACGGCCACCATGATGGGGTACACAAACAGCAGGCTCGACGCTATCCCCGCATCCATATAGTTGTAGCTCAGGAACAGCGTCAGCGACGACAATGCGAACACAAGCCCCAGTGCGCCGAGCGACACCATCACCCTGCGTCCCACCCACAGCTGTCCGCCACGCCGCCGGGCTATCAGCCACATCATAGGCAGTGCGAACAGATAGCGGAAAAACAATATCCCTTCCGCATTCATGCCGTCGGCATAAAGCGGCAATGCAAACAGCGGGTTCATGCCGTAGGTGGCCGCAGCCACCATCCCAAGCACATAACCCTTCACCTTTCCGGTCATCTGTTCTGGAACTGTGTGGGCGACATGCCCGTAAGATGTTTGAAATATTTACCGAACGACGACTGGTTGGTGAAATTCAGCTCATAGGCCACCTGCTGCACATTCTTGCCTGAGTATCGCAGCAGATTCTTAGCCTCCTGAAGCACATACTGGTCTATCCACTCGGCTGCCGAACGGCCTGTGGCCTCCTTGATGACCAGCGACAGATATTTCGGCGAAATGAACATCTTGTCGGCATAGAACGAGATGGAACGCTCACTGCGGTGATGCGTCTTCACCAGACGCAGAAACGTCTGCACATACGACAGTTTGCGCGAATGCGAACGGGCCATATTGGGAATCCTCTCCGCCTCCTCGCCGTAGGCCATGAGCTGATAGGCCGCGGCACTCATCAGCGCCCGCGCTATATAGCGGTTATACGGATTGAGATCCATGGCGTTCTTATGCAGCAAGCCGAAATATTTAATCATAAGGTCCAGTTTGTCCGGAGTGAGTTCTATCACGGATTTCGCTGCCGTAAACAGGTTGGTGTTCACCGCATTCAGGTCGATGTTCAGATCGTAGACAAACTTGTTCGACAGGAACAGCAGATAGCCGTCAAGCTCTTCACCCACCCAGTCTATGGGCTTGAACACTCGTTCGGGCGCCACAAAGGCAAGCGAGTTTGGCGGCACTTCTATGGTGTCGAGGTCGATGGTAATCTTTATCGTACCCTTCACACTTATTATTATGATATTGCCGTCGAATCGGCGCGCCTGCGGGGCGTAGAAATATGATGTATTCGTTGTGACATGGGTAAGGATATAATCCTGCCCGAGATGGCTGTAGTCATCGCTCACAGTCTTCAGCCTGGCTATCTGTGAAAGGCGCAGTGGCGTGTCCTCGAGTTGTCGTTTGCTTTTCATTGTCTTGTTTTTGGATGCTACGCCACAAGCAATTGCGTGTGGCGTGTGTGGATGATTGGCCGTTTTGGCTTAGCAATTTATTCCAAATATAGGCATTTTTCGGGTATTATCTCTATTTTCACCACAAAAATCTTCTTTTTTCGCCTTTTCATCCAGGTTTTGTTAACTTTGCGCCATATTAATCCGTCGGCAATGACAATCAAGCATCCTTCCGGCTCCCACACACAGGCTGCCAAAGGCAAAAACGGCATCCTGGGCAAGATTCTCAAATTCGCCATCCCTCTGGTGGTGAGCGTGGGACTGTTCGTCGTGATGTTCCGCGACATCGACTTCAACGAAATGATGACTGTCATACGCAACGACTGCGACTTCCGCTGGATTGCACTTGCCCTGGCTCTCAGCATTGCGCCCATGTTTTTCCGCGCCATGCGCTGGCGCATCCAGCTCCGGGCCATAGGCGTCACCTCCCCCCTCCATCTGCTTGTGTTCAGCATCTTCGGCACCTATGCCGTCAACCTTGTCTTTCCCCGTCTGGGCGAGGTATGGCGCTGTGGATTTGTGGCCTACCGACGCGACGCACAGTTCTCGGCCGTGTTCGGCTCGATGGTGGCCGACCGCTTCGCCGACCTCCTCACCGTGCTCATTCTCACCCTGCTGACCTTCATCATAGCCCACGAGCCGATCATCGACTTCGTCCGCACCTATCCGCAGGCTTATAATGCCATCCTGGCCATCCTGACATCCCCCTTCACATGGATTGCCCTTGCCGCGGCACTGGCACTGGCATGGTGGCTGCTCACACACTCGCGCAACAGCGGCATCCTGAAAATAAAAGCGTTTCTCCTCGGCTTGTGGAAAGGCTTCGCCGCCCTCGCTTCCATGCAGCACAAAGGCCGGTGGCTGCTGCTCACAGTGGCACTGTGGGGATGCTACTTCCTCCAACTCGCCATCCAGTTCAACGCATTCCCCATGACACAGCAGATGCTTCACCAGCACGGGCTCCTCGTGCCGCTCGTCTGCTTCGTGCTGACAAGCATCTCCATGGGCATCCCATCCTACGGCGGCATCGGCCCTTACCAGACCACCATGCTCTTCGGTCTGGGCCTCTTCATCCCATCCGGCATGGACCACACCGCATTCCTCACTCAGGGAGCCGCATTCGGCAATCTCATCATCGCCATGCAGACCGCCCTCACCATCCTTCTCGGCCTCATCACCTTCGCCTGGATCGCCCTCAACCGCCGCCACACCACCTCGGCTCACTGACATTCCCGAACCGCCTGCCGCCACAAACCTATAATTCTGATAATTCTTATAAGCTCTTATAAAAAACTCTCAAATCTCCTCTCCCTACATCCGCGAGGCCGAACCCGGCGATTTCCTCCTCGGCATCGGCCCCGACAGCACCATCCCCCTCACCACCCACTTCACCCTCCGCAACTAATCATCACCTATAATCCTCCGATCCAAATCCCTTATCTGAGTTTATCAAAATTTATCTGAATTTATCAGAGCTTATCCCTCAGCCGGGCTTCCGCCCCGGCTTTATTATTACATCCAGGTTGGCGGCCAGGTGGTGCGTCAGGGCGGGGGCGGCTTCGGGGCGTGCGGATACTATGGAGGTGATTATCTGGGTGATGGGGAGGGGGCTTTCGTCGGTTTCGGCAAGGAGGCGGTCAGTGGGCATGGTTGCGGCGGCGAGTGGGTTGAAACGCTCACCGAGCGAGATGTAATTGCGGGGCGAGGCGGCGAGTATCTGCCGGGCCAGTTCGGGTTTTCCCCGGAAGCCGTGCCATATCCACGGCTGCTGCGGACGCATTTCACGCTGCAGATGCAGCAGCCGGTCGTAACGGCGCACGCAATGGATTACCAAAGGCTTGCCGACGGCCTCGCTCAACTCAATCTGCCACCTTAGCACTGCTTCCTGCACATCGTCGGATGCGCCGCGCAGGCTGTCAAGTCCGGCTTCTCCGATAGCCACCACCCGCGGGTCGGTGGCGATGGCCTGCAGCATTTGAAGACTTCGTTCAAGTCCGGCAGCATCGCAAGTTGCAGTGTCCCACGGATGGACGCCCACAGAGAACACCGCGTCGGGATAGTCCGCCGACAGCCTGGCGAACTCCCCCGGACGACAGCTGACTATGGCGTCGCGCCACCGCTCCGGATTGTGTGTATGGCAATCGAGCAGAGCCATTATTCAATAATAAAATCGCTTCCTGATAGTCCTCGCGGAGTTATGGGTCAATGGGCCTCAAGCCAGTTGCTCCCCACTCCGGCCGACACCTCAAGCGGCACAGAGCCGCTGTAGGCGCCCTCCATCTCCTTAACCACAAGAGCCTGCAGTTCGGCAAGCTCGTCGGCCACGACGTTGAACACAAGTTCGTCGTGCACCTGCATCACCATGCGCGACTTCATGCCACGGCTACGCATGGCATCGTAAATCCTTATCATGGCAATCTTTATGATGTCGGCGGCCGACCCCTGCAGCGGGGCGTTCACGGCATTGCGCTCGGCATAGCTTCTCACAGTGGCGTTGCGCGAATTTATGTCGGGCAGAAAGCGTGTGCGTCCCATAATGGTTTTCACATAGCCATCCTTTCGGGCACGTTCCACCGATTCGGCAATAAACTCCTGGATGTGAGGGTATGTGCGGAAATACCCCGTAATCAGTTCCTTGGCCTCGGCGCGGGGAATCGACAGACGCTCGGCAAGCCCGAACGCCGAAATGCCGTAAACCGTGCCGAAGTTGGCCGTCTTGGCCTTGCGGCGCTGGTCGTCGGTCACCTCCTCGAACGGGACATGATAGATTTTCGCCGCCGTGGCGCGGTGGATGTCAAGCCCCTGACGGAACGCCTCGGTCAGTTCCGGATCGTTACTCAGGGCGGCGAGCAGTCGCAGCTCAATTTGCGAATAATCGGCCGACAGAATCACACACCCGTCATCGGCGATGAATGCGCGGCGCACCTCCTTGCCGTCCTCTCCGCGGATAGGGATGTTCTGCAGATTGGGATTGGCCGACGAAAGGCGCCCGGTAGCGGTGACAGTCTGATTGTAAGTGGTGTGGATCTTCCCGTCGGCGGGATTTATCAGTTCCGGCAGAGCGTTGACATAGGTAGCAAGAAGCTTGCGCAGTTTGCGCACATCAAGAATCAGCCCAACCACCGGATGGTCGCCGCGATGCTTCTCCAGAATCTCCTCGGTGGTTGAGAAAGCACCTTTTTTGGTACGTTTGGCTTTGGGGTCGAGTTTCATCTGGCCGAACAGGATTTCACCCACCTGCATGGGCGACGAGATGTTGAACTGGCAGCCGGCAAGTTCATACACCTGCTCCTCAAGCTGGCGCACGCGTGCGGTCAGCTCCTTCGACAGCCGTGCAAGCTCCATCGGGTCAATCCGCACGCCGGTGATTTCCATGGCCGCAAGCACACGGGCAAGCGGCAGCTCCATATCCTCCAGCAGGCGCATCTGGCCGGTCTCTTCAAGCAGTTGCCGCAGGGGTGCATGCAGGCGCCTTACCACATCGGCCTGCTGACACACGCGCGCCACCTCCTCACCCGTCGGCAGCGCGGCATAACCCTTTCGCTGCTCCTCGGCGTAATCGGCAATCTGCAGATGCAGCACACTCATCACCACTTCGGCGAGCCGGTGGCGCATCTCAGGCTGCAGCACATAGTGTGCAAGCGACGTGTCAAAATAAGCGGCATTCACACCGATGTCCTCACGGTGCAAAAGCACCATGTCACGTTTTATATCATGACTGACAAGCAGCACCTTATCGTTTTCAAAAAGCGGCCTCAGAAGTTCCATCACGTGTCGGCGCCCGGAAGCATCCACAGGCACGGCCACATAACGGGCCAGACCTTCGGCCACAGAGAATGCCACGCCACGCAGCTGTGCTGTCATGGCTTCCGCTCCTACGGCATAAAGCGACACACCGATGGCCTCACCTCTGGTGACCGCCTCGCCGACAGCAGTTTTAATCTCCGCATCCGATTCGAGCAATCTGTAATCGCCATCCATCGCCATCTCCACTGCCGGGAGAGCCGCCTCCCCGTCGGGGGCATCGATGAAATCGAACAGCGACGGCTGTGCCACCGGCTCCGGCGTCGGTTTGGCCGGCTCGGCACCCAAGCGGGCAAGAAATGTCTTGAACTCCATGCGGCGGAATATGTCGCGCAACTTCTCCGTATCGGCCGGTTCGCGGCGCAGTTCGTCGAAATTCACCTCAATGGGCACATCACGCTTGATGGTGGCAAGCATTTTGGAGAACCGGATGTTTTCGGCATTATCGCGTATCCTAACACCCAGCGCTCCTTTTATCCCATCGGCGTTGGCCAGCAGATTCTCCACCGAATCATACTCCTTGATGAGTTTTATGGCGGTTTTCTCACCCACGCCGGGACATCCGGGGATGTTGTCGATGGCATCCCCCTCGAGGGCAAGCAGGTCGATCACCTGCAGGGGCGATTTCAGGCCGTACAGCTCGCACACCTCTTTCGGGCCGCGCAGCTCTCCGCCGGCCCCGCGCATCGAGGGCTTCAGCATCAGCACCTTGTCCGACACCAGCTGACCGTAATCCTTGTCGGGCGTCATCATGTAGGTGGTGAATCCCTGCTGCGATGCCTGCAGGCTGAGGGTGCCTATCACATCGTCGGCCTCATAGCCCGGCACCTCGAAGATGGGGATGCGGTAAGCCTCCACAATCTCCTTGATCACAGGCACCGAACGGGTTATATCCTCCGGCTGGGCCTCGCGGTTGGCCTTGTAGGCGTCGTAGAGTTCGTGGCGGAACGTAGGGCCGTGAGGGTCGAAGCACACGGCTATGTGGGTGGGATTCTCCTTGGTCAGAACCTCCTGCAGGGTGTTGCAGAAGCCGAATATAGCCGAGGTGTTGAACCCCTTCGAGGTGATGCGGGGGGCACGTATCAGAGCATAATATGCCCTGTAGATCAGCGCGTATGCATCAAGCAGAAATAATTTTTTATCGTCCATGTGGTCTGTATTGAGGTGATGGGCCGCCATGCGGCACACATCCTACAAAGTTAACAATTAGTTTAGCAACAGGGATTGTTTCCCGATTTTTTTGGCTAATTTTGTATTTCTAAACCGACCTGCCTCCGCAGGCGTTACTTAACATGATGGGCAACGGATCAACTGAAACATCGCAACGTCCGCTTATCGGACTCACGCTCGACGGCCTCCGCGCGGTGGCTGCCGAATGCGGGCTGCCCCGTTTTGCCGCCGGACAGATGGCAAAATGGATCTACGACAAACGCGTCACCACCATCGACGCCATGACAGACCTCTCCAAGGCCGCACGCCAGAAGATGGCGGCGCTGGGCTACACCGTGGGCCGCGAAGAGCCCCTCTCGCGGGTGGCCAGCACGGACGGTACGGTGAAATATCTGTTCCGCGGCGCACCGGGCCGCGATGTGGAGAGTGTGTATATCCCCGACCGCGACAGGGCCACGCTCTGCGTCTCCTCGCAGGCAGGCTGCAAAATGAACTGCTCCTTCTGCATGACCGGCCGGCAGGGATTCCACGGCAACCTCACAGCAGCCCAGATTGTCAACCAGATTCTCTCCATCCCCGAAAGCGAAAGCCTCACCAACATCGTGTTCATGGGGATGGGCGAACCGCTCGACAATCTCCAGCCCGTGCTCGATGTCATAGAGATTCTCACAGCCAAATGGGGATTCGCATGGAGCCCCAAGCGCATCACCGTAAGCTCCATCGGCAAACTGCACGAACTTCAGCAGCTCCTCAACCGCACAAAGGTGCACGTGGCCATATCCATACACTCCCCCTATCCCGCCGAACGCCTCTCGCTGATGCCTGTGGAGAAGGCGTTCCCAATCAAGGAGGTGATAGAGCTGCTCCGGGGCTACGACTTCGCCCACCAGCGGCGCCTGTCGTTTGAATACACAATGTTCGAGGGCGTGAACGACTCGCCCCGCCATGTGCGCGAACTGGCGGCACGCCTGCGCGGACTCGACTGCCGCGTGAACCTCATCCGCTTCCACGCCATCCCCGACAGCCCCCTGCATCCGTGCTCCATGGAGCGCATGGAGCAGTTCCGCGACGCGCTCAACGCCCAGGGCATCACCGCCACCATCCGGGCATCGCGCGGCGAGGACATCATGGCGGCCTGCGGTATGCTTGCCGGCCAGAACAATTGCCAATAATATCTCCTTTATAATTGCATATAACCATCCATCATTCTGACATGACACGGTTCTTTTCCATACTCCTCCTTGCACTGGCAGCCCTGACTGTCAATGCTGCCGAACCTGACATCACTTTCGAGGAACTCACTTTCGATTTCGGCACCATCGCCGAGGATGGCGGTCCGGTGAAACATGAATTCAAGTTCACCAACAACGGCGACGCCCCCCTGATGATCGTGAACGCCACGGCATCGTGCGGATGCACCCGCCCCGACTTCCCCAAAAAGCCGGTGGCCGCGGGCAAAAAAGGCGTCCTGAAAGTCACATATCTCCCCAAGGGACGTCCCGGCGAGTTCAACAAGACCGTCACCGTAAAGACCAACTCGAAGAAACACAAGAAAGTCACCCTCCGCATCAAAGGCTTCGTGACCCCTGAATCATGACAACGATACGCTCCCTTACCATAGCCCTGGCACTGCTCTGTGCCGCATCGCTCGGCGCACAGGTGCGCTGGCTCGAGACCACCCATGATTTCGGCGCGTTCCACGAGGACGACGGCCGGGTGAACTGTGAGTTCCGCTTTGTCAACGAGGGCACCGAGGATGTGGCCATACGCGCCGCACGCGCTTCGTGCGGATGCACCACCCCCTCCTACACCAAGACGCCCATCGCTCCGGGCGACACCGCCACTGTGGCCGTGAGCTTCAATCCCACAGGACGCCCAGGGCGCTTTTCCAAAAGCGTGACCATCGACATTGCCGGAGCAGGCGCCGGTCCGCGGCAGATGCTGGTAATCAGCGGTGTGGTAATCGGATCGGGCAACACTCTCCGCTCACGCTATCCGGTGGAACATGGCGCCATGAAACTGCGCACCACCCAGCTCCCCTTCGGCACAGTGCTCAAAGGGAAAGCCAAATCGGCCTTCCTGGAGGTCTACAACGCGTCGTCCGAACCTATTGTGCCACAGTGGACATCCCTGCCCGCGCATTTCCGTCTGGCCACGTCGGGCACCGACACCATCCCTGCGGGCGAGCAGCTTGTCTATTCGCTAACTCTCACCCCGTCGCAGACATCGCTCTACGGCATCCTCACCGACTCCGCTTTCATAGCCCTGCCGGGGCAGGAACCGCTGAAAATCGACCTCACAGCCATTCTGGAGGAGGATTTCTCACGCCTCACCCCCTCACAACGCGAAAAGGCTCCGGTGGTCAGCGTCGACCCGTTGCGTGTTGATTTCGGCGAATTCCCGGCCGGAGGCGAACCGGTGACCCGCTCGTTCGTCATCGAAAATAAAGGCAAGTCCGACCTGCTCATCCACCGCCTATACACCACCGACCCCGGCGTATCCGTCGCCGTCGACAAAACCAAGGTGAAGAAAGGGCAGCATGCCACAGCCACAGTGACTGTGACGCCTTCGGGACTGCCTGCCGACATACTCAACGCCCACCTGCAGCTCATCGCCAACGATCCGGAGAATCCCATCACCCTGATCCGCGCCGTGGGCGTGGCAAAATAATCAACCCCGCCCGAACGCAAAAAACTCTCTTCCCCACATGGCCAAAGACCTCCTCAACCGGTACATCTGGATAATCGACACCATCCGCCGCTACGGGCGCATCTCGCGCCGCGAGCTCAACGAATGCTGGAGCCGTTCGCCCTACAGCGACGGCGAATCGGAAATTCCCCGGCGCACTTTCTTCAACTACCGTCAGGCCATCGAGGAGATTTTCTCGCTCAACATTGAGTGCGACACCTCAACCTACGAATACTACATCGTCGAGCCGGAGACACACAACATCACCGAGTGGCTCCTCAACTCATCGGCCACAAGCGCCGTGCTGCAAGGCTCACGCGACATAGCCTCAAAAATCCTGCTTGAGGAAGTGCCTTCGGCACGCCACCATCTCGCGCCAATCATCGAGGCTCTGCGGCAGAACCATCCAGTGAGCTTCGACTATCATCCCTACAACCGCTCCCAGCCATCGCGCGATGTGGTGATAGAGCCATACTTCCTGCGCATCTACCGCCAGCTGTGGTATGTCACCGCGCGCAACACCGCCGACGGCAAAATCAAGACCTACTCGCTCGACCGCATCACGAACCTGAAGATTCTCCCGGAAGTCTTCACACCACCGGCCGACACCGACCCTGTGGAATATTTCCGTGACTCGTTCGGCATCATGGTCACTCAGGCCAAGCCGAAAACCATCAAACTGAAAGTTGACCAGCGCCAGGCCAAATATTTCCGCGCCCTGCCGCTCCACCCCTCGCAGCAGGAGATGCTCAACGACAAATACTCCATCTTCACCTACCATCTCCGCATCACCCCCGACCTCGTGGCACAGCTGCTGAGCTACGGTCCCGCCGTCACCGTCCTCTCACCCCCCGAACTGCGCGCTATGCTCCTAACCGACCTCCGCGCCACCCTCGCCAACTACACCACCCCCGAACCCTCCGCCCAACAACCCTGACCAGCCCCGTCCACTTGCCGCCTGATTCCGGCCTTACCATGTTGTAGGGTCGCGACCTGTCGCGACTGCAACCTTGTGCGTTCCAAACTGTTACTGCGGTTATAACGGCTACACGGCAGTCGCGACAGGTCGCGACCCTACAATTTGACGTCACCTCGTTTAAATTTATTCCTCAAATTAGTGACATTGATCCTAATCTGAAACATCTCTGGTTACCTGACCAAATGCTCCGATATTTCGGCTCGCGTCGAAACAAAATCCGCCCCGACGCGATGGCCCGTCCATCGCGTCGGGGCGGATTATGTGTTATGTCAACTTAGGCAATTACAGTCCGGCATAACCGGGATTCTGCTGCCATGTGGGGTGCTGGGTTGACAATATATCGCGCGACAGCGGCAAGAGTCGGCGGTTCGGGTCAGCGGAACCCTCGCGTTCCACCCAGTGGAACTGTGTGTGGGCGTCATCATCCCAGACCTTATATCTGTTTTTCTCACCCCAGTCTGCTTCAAACTTGCCGAAGCGGATAAGGTCGTTGCGGCGCCATGGCTCAAGGATGAATTCGCGCGAACGCTCGTCGAGCAGTTCATCCATAGTTGGGTTGGCAGTAAGTTCGGGTGCGCTTGAGCAGCGGCGCACCTGGTTGAACAGGCTCATCGGGGTGTCGCCGTTGGTGGCCTGTGCGCCGCGAAGGATGCATTCAGCCTTGGTCAGCAGGATATCGGCGAAACGGAAAATCGGGTAATCGTTGGCCTGCTTGCGGTTCCACATTGTATAATCCACTTCACGCGGAGGAAATTTGAAGCAGCGGGCACCTTTCCTGATATTGAGCCATGCCGTTTTGTTATTGATATTTGTGGCGGTGAACGATGGCTGTTCCGTGTCTCCGAATGCATAAATCGAACCGTCATCAAAATCGAAATCCGCAACATATTCAAGCTGCATGCTTCTTGAAGTAGGATTTGACGGATTCTGGAACAGCATAACCGGATCGTCGGTTTTGTTATAGTTTGCATCAAACCTGTACTGCGGGCCCTGAAGTATGATTCCATTTCGCTCATCACCGGGAAGATTGAATCGAGCCACAGCCTCTTTTGTGAGCGCAAAATTGCCTGCAATGCTCACAGTCGGCTCCCATCCGAGCGGATAGGGACTACATTCTCTATCCTTTTTAAACCCGAACCAGCGGTACCATGTGGCGGTACCATCAACCTTGCCATCGGGGTCTACATCGAGGGCGTAGATAAAGTCCTTTACATGCACGCCGTTGTCGGGGAAGAATTTCTGTCGGTATCCCTGTCCGAGTTCAAAAACACCGCTCTGAATGATTTCATCACACCAGCGCACGCAATCATCGAGCTTCGGGTTGGGTGTGCTGCCGTCAACCTTAGTTATGTCGTTGGTGTAGACACCCCAGTTCAGATACAGTTTGGCAAGCAACGCCGCAGCCATCCAGTAGTTCGGACGCCCGTAGGTGGTGTCATCGTTGGCTTTGCTTAGCGCACCGTCCTGCGACAGGGTCGACAGCAGTTCCGACTCTATGAAGGCGGCCACTTCGGCGCGCGGCCTGCGGGGAAGAGCGCACACCTCTTCCTCAGTCAGGACATGGTCATATATTGCAAAATCACCGTACAATTCCATCATCCAGAAATGACAATATGCTCGCATTACTCTCAACGGCGCTATCTCAGGATCGTCGGGCGTAGATCCATAAGTTTCGATAAGCCGGTTTATATACCACAGACCGTTCCAAGCATTAGAATATCCCGAATGTGCACCCCAATGATCCAAAGTGAGCTGATGCACGGATGGATTCAGATACCTGCCATCGTCGTAATAGTTGCCATAAGCGAAACAACATCCCATAACTTCGTCACCCTGCAACACCACAGCTTCACCGAAATCGCGATCGAACCATCCATTAAGACAACGGTAGGCTCCGTCGAGAATGGAATATTTGTACTGCTCATAGTTTTCGGGATCGGGCACATTATCCTGATAGCGGAATATGATGCGGTCAATGTCCTTGATGCCGAACACGTATTCATGATAAGGTGTGCTCACAACCATAACGTTGGGCGTTGCCTCGTCGGCGGTCTGCGCCATGGCCTGCATCCCGGCCGACACGAGCAGGGCTGCGGCTATATATCCTGTAAATTTCATATGCAGTGATTCTTGATTGGTTTGATTTCTTTCTGTTTATCTATTCACGAATTTAAGCACCTTGTCGTTGGCCACAATCACGTAGACCCCGGCAGGGAGTGCGGTGAAATCGAGGGCTACTTCCGTGGCCGACTGTCCGGCATAGGCCATGCGCCCTTCGATGGAGAATGCCTTGTAGACAAACGCGCCCTCGCCGGGAGTGATGGTCACAACACCGTGGCTCGACTTGATGGTGATACCCGAATCGAAAGTCATCAGAGTCTCTTCAACCGACGACATATCGCCGTCGAAACTCATGTTGGCCAGATCCTCCAGCGGGATAGTCTGCGGAGCCTCGTTGGCGGTGGTTATCACAGCATTCCCCTCAGAGAAGGTAATCTCCGTGCTCGTTTTAATCTCTATCCGCAAAGGCTCGGCGCCAACGCGGTCAATCACAATGGTGAACGGCTTGGTCTCTCCCCTCGCCACATTCACCCCGGCCATCAAGACCAATAAAATGAGTGATAGAACTGATTTGAAATGAAACATTTGGTATAGATTTATTAAAGAATAGTCGCACGCTTGCAAAAGTAACTAAAAACCCTCTAACTACCCCCCCGATTGTTAATTATAGTTAAAGACAACCCCGGCGTGATGGACAGGCCATCGCGTCGGGGCGGATTCTGTGTTTTATGTCAATTGTGTGGGTTACTTGCGATATGCCACACGCACCAGCACGGGGTAATGGTCGGAGGGTACGCGGCGCACCTGCTGCTGCAGGTCAATTTCAGTGGGCGAATTGCCGTCCTTCTCCTTCGGGGCGGATTGTTCCAGAGGGGTCCAGTAGCCATTGGTAAGCACGCCATAGTTGCTGACTTCAAATCCCGGCGAAACCATTACATGGTCTATGCGGCTGTCCGTTTTGACATCGGGCAGAAAGTCGTTGAACGTGCCGTTCTCGGCAAATCGCAGTCGTGCTGAATCGTATGCATCCTTTAGGACGCCCGAACCTGTGAATATCCTGAATATCTCGTTGGTCTGGTCAACGTTGAAATCACCCGTAAGGATAACAGGGGCGTCACCGGCTATCTCCTTTATTCTGGACACAACCAGTTTTGCCGACTCACGCCGAGCGGTGACACCTATATGGTCCATGTGCAGATTAAAGAAAAACAGGGTGAACCCGGTGCGCTTGTCGCGGAACTTTCCCCATGTGCAGATGCGCGGACACACGGCGTCCCATCCCATGCCGGGACGGTCGGGCGTCTGCGACAGCCAGAAGTTGCCGTCGGCCAGCTTTTCGAAATGGTCGGTTTTATAGAATATGGCCGAGTGCTCTCCGGCATCTTTGCCGTCGTCACGCCCTGCGCCGATGTAGTCATAGCCGTCGAGCCGCTGCCTGAGGTTTTCAAGCTGGTCGAGATAGCATTCCTGAGTGCCGAAAATATCCGGTTGCTCCCAGTTGATCTGGTCGCAGATTACCTTGCAGCGCTCCGTCCATACGTTGCCGCGTATCGAATCGTCACTGTTTTTGTAACGGATGTTGTAGGAGCCGGCCATCAGACTCTGTGCCCCTGCCGCCAGTGTGCATAAACAAGCGGCCAATATGATGAAGCCCCGTTTCATTAGTCAGACTATTTATCTGGGACGACGCATCACGGCGCGGCGCAGGAGAATTTCGGTGGGGAAGTGGTCGGAATATCCGTCGAGGAACACACCGGCCGAGAACGTGCGGCGCGGATAGCCCTGACGGTTACCTTCGGTGTCCTTCAGGAAGTTGAAGTTGTTCACCTTGGCCTGCCACAGGTGCAGGCGGTTGTCGCCGGTGTTGTCCTCCAGAAGCGAACCGCTCACAATGATCTGGTCAAAGAGGTTCCATGCGCTGTTGTAGGCCAGCGTGCCTATACCCTTGTCGAGAATCGACCAGAAGGGGTTGTAGAAACCATGCGCGGGCACGCCTTTCATTTTCTTTGCGGCTCCGAGCACCTTGGCGCATGAGGGGTCCTGAGGATCATCGTTGAGGTCCCCCATCACAATGATGCCCTCGTTGGGGCGCACGGCCCAGATGGAGTCGGCGATATGCTTGCTCAGGGCTGCGGCAGCCTCGCGCAGCGGCGACGACTGCTCCTTGCCACCCAGACGCGACGGCCAGTGGTTCACGATGATGCTGACGGTGTCGGCGCCCAGACGGCCGGTGACACACATCTGGTCGCGTGTGCGGAAATCGGGCTTGCCGTCTACTGTAAGTGTGGAGTTCGACACACCCATGAATTTGAAGTAGCGCGGATTGTAGAGCGCGCCGACATCCACGCCGCGGCGGTCGGGCGAATCGTGGTGAACGATGGAGAGATTCCAGGGTGTGCGGCCCTCCTGACGCAGACGGTCGTCGACAGCCTTTACCAGATCCTCAAGCACGGTGCGGTTCTCAATCTCGGATACACCGATAAAGGCCGGTCCGTTAGGAGTGGTGGGAGTGGTGAAGTTGGTGATGGCGCGAGCCAGATTGTTGATTTTCGACCAGTATTTTTTCCCGTTCCATTGGCGTGCACCCTTGGGCGAGAACTCAAGGTCATACTTCCCGTTGTTGTTGATGGTGTCAAACAGGTTTTCAAGATTGTAGAATGCAACACCGAACACCTGATACTGGCGCTTTGCGCCTTCGGGTGTGGATGCATTCTGGGCGGTGGCCCCAAAGGCCATGAAAACGGCCAGAAGCTGAAGCAGAATTTTTTTCATTTGTATTTCGATAGATTATTGGCTAACTTAAAAAACTCCCAACTTCAAATTTACAACAAATTCTCTAATAACCTACAATTTTAATCCTTCGGCCACAAAATTTTAAGAAATTATCACTTCCCGCGCCAGACCGATCAGACCGTCGAAGCCATCTGCCATGAACACTTCCGGGACATAAACGTGCCCGAAACATTCCACCTCGGCATCCTCGATTCCTCCGATGGCCTCAGGTGTGAGCACAGGGATGTCTGCCAACGCCCATCCCGGATGCCCGGCAGCCTTATACAGCGCCTCTTTCAGCACCCATGCCGCAAGCAGTAACTGCGGCTCCCGGCTCCACAGAGGCCATTCAGCCTCGCTCAGGAACCGCCGCGAAATGCGTGCGAGCTGTTCATACCGGTCACACCCCTCGGCGTCCACCCCCACTCGCCCCGGCTTAGGGCACACTGCCATAGCCGCCAAAGCGGCGCAATGCGATAGGGAGATATTCAGTTCAGACCCTTCTATACGCGGCGCTCCCTCGGGTGTGTGCATCAGCGTGGCACCGTTGCCAAACCTTCGCCCGATCAGTTCAGATTTCACCTGCTGCTGCAAGGCATACGCATCCTGCCGGCTGCACGCTGCAGATTCAGGCATCCTCACGTGCTCCAGATATAATTCCACTCCCCCCGGTCTGTCGATACGTAACATTTTTTCAGGCAGTCTGTACCTCCGGCATTACCTTTACGCGCACAGATGCAATGCGGTGATGCTCTATGTGCAGCACAAGGAAACGGCAGCGGCCATACACCATCGGTTCCTTCTCCTTGGGGAAATCACCCTTGATGGCCAGCAGCATCCCGGCCAAAGTCTCGCAATCCCCGGCAACGGCGGCATAGTCCTCAGCCTCCAGACCGGTGATGCGGAAAAAGTCGGTGAGCAATGTCTTTCCCTCAAATATATATGTATCGTCGGGCAGACGCTGATAGGTCACCTCCTCTTCATCGTACTCATCATTGATGTCGCCCACAATCTCCTCGAGCACATCCTCCAGAGTCACAAGCCCCTGCGTACCGCCGAATTCATCCACCACGATGGCCATATGGATTTTCAGGCGGCGGAAATCCTCCATCAGGTCGTCGATCATGCGCGATTCCGGCACGAAATAGCATTTCCTGACAAGCTTCTGCCATTCGAATGCGCTACCGGCATCGGGGGTCGACCCGATATAGGGCAAAAGGTCGCGGGCGTAGAGCACCCCGCGGATATCATCCTGGGAATCACCGAACACGGGCAGACGCGAATAGCCCGTCTCCACCACCACCTTCATCACTGTGGGGAAATCCATGTCGGCATCGATGCCCACAATGTCCACGCGCGGGGTCATCACCTCCGCCGCGGTGGTGTCGCCGAAACGGAGAATCCCCTCGAGCATCTCCTTGTCCTGACCGGCCTTGACATCGGTAATTTCAAGCGCCTGACCAAGCTCGTCGGTGGTGATGTTGCGGCTCTGGCGCGTAACCACCATGTTCACAAGCTTGGTGGAATGCACCAGCACTGACGACAGCGGGAAAAACAGCTTCACCATCCCGTCCAGTCCGCCCACAGCGAAACGCGCCCACCGCAGCGGCATGGTGTTGGCTATAAGCTTGGGCAGAATCTCGCCGAAGAGGAGGATAAGGAATGTGAGGATAACAGTCTGGAGCACAAAATCGAGCCATCCGGGCATGGTGGCGAACAGTTCGCTCAGGGCGAAACTCATCAGCACCACTATGGTGACGTTCACAAGATTGTTGGCAATCAGAATGGTGGCGAGCAGGCGCTCGGGAGCGGCGAGCAGATGCTTTATGCGCTGCGAGCTTGATGATTCATCAAGCTCCTCGGCCTGCTGGGGGGTAATTGAAAAAAAGGCGATTTCGCTGCCGCTCACGAATCCGGACACGAAAAGTCCGATTACGGCAAGACACAAGGCTACTATCTGCGCCGCCCCGAATTCCACATTTACAGGCACGGCCGAGACTAAGAAATCATAATTGGTGAAAGCGCTGAAGAGGCTTTCGACAGATGGTAATGGGTCAGTATCCAACGTTACAGGTTATTGATTAAACTTGCATGCATACAAGCCGCTTATCGGCAGGCTTATAGCCTTTAAACTGCAAAGTTACATAAATTTCCCGACTTTCAAAACTCCACGAATGCAAGCGGCAGGGTGGAGCGCACCGACGGGAGGCGGTACACCTTGTCGGCGGCAGCCAGTAGCACCGGCACATCATGGCCCGCAAGCTGCTCATACTCCAGCAGAGCCTGGCGGCATGCACCGCACGGAGCGGTAGGCGTCGGGGTAAACTCCCCGTCGGTGCCGCGCGCCGCGATGGCTATCCGCTCGAATTTCGCATCCGGATAGCGCGCGTGGGCATAGAAACATGCCGACCGCTCGGCACATGTGCCCGAGGGGTAGGCCACGTTCTCCTGATTGGAGCCGGGCACCCGCTCGCCGTTGCTCAGCTCTATGGCCGCCCCTACCCTGAACTGCGAATAAGGCGCATAACTGCGGAAAGTGGCCTCGCGAGCCATCTCCACGAGTTCGCGCTCAGCGGCCGAAAGCTCGTCGTATGCAAGTTCGTCAAACTCCAGTGTGACTTGTTTTTTATTCATTGCAGAATTATAAGGGATGTGTTCATGAATGATGAAGGTGCTGCCGAACCTCCGGGTCAACCGTGCGTCCCGACATTGAAGAGGCCAGGCAACGCCCTCGTGTTTTTTAATTGCATAAAGTTAGCCCTTAATTCCGGAGTTTCCAAATGCTTCGGCCACAATCGGCAGCAGTCCGTGCATAATATATAGGCACATCCATGTCTCTGTGGGCCATCAGTCGTCGTGGTGATGATGCTTGTGATGATGCTTCTTATGTTTTTTATGATGCTTTTTCGGTTTCTTGTGATGATGGCCGTAATCGTAATAATAGCCGTCATCGAAATCGTATTCATACTCATGATTGATTCCGGCATGCGTCCTTATCGTGCCGCACGACGTGGCCGCCAGCCCCGTAAGGATGCAGGCTATCACCAAAAACAGAAATCCCGTCCGCGGACGGATGCCTCTATGCGCTCTCATAAATCCTGATTATAATGGTTATACCTGAAATATTGTTTTTTTTTGCCGGCTGCAACCTCACCGCCGACCTTATTGTATAATTATTTACATTTCAACAGCATTCTTTGTTCGCAGAAATCCCGTTTATCTGCAAACCGCTCCTCTTCCGCTGCACTTCAAACAAGCATCACCGGTCCTCTCTTATACATATATTCCGTCACTTTTTTTGCAAATCGGCCTGATTTTTTTTGCCGTTACAAGCTAATTCACTAATTTTGCGCTTCGAACGCATTATGCCTCCACGGATGCGCGCCCACACGGGCTTTCCCACGAAGGCACACCGGCGTACTGAAACAGTGTAACCAATTCTTTTTTCAACCGTCATAATCCATGGCTAAAAAAACTCAAGAAACCACTCCGGAAACCGGTCTGGAGAACCTTAACGACTCCCTCACGGCAACAGTGCAGAAAGTGCAGGACAACAAGAAAATCATCACAATCTGCTCGCTGGCTGTAATCGCCGTAATCGCCATCATCCTCGTTTACATCTACGCTTTCCGCACCCCCGGCATACAGAAAGCCAACGACACCATCGGCGCAGCCGACCTTCAGCTCGCGCTCGGCAACGACTCCGTGGCCATGGCACAGTACATGGACCTCGCCGACAACGGCAGCTACGAGGCCGCCAACCGCGCCGCTCTCCAGAGCGCCATCCTCCTCTACAAGGACGGCAAATATGAGGAAGCCCTCAAATATGCTGAAAAATACTCCGACAAGGACGAAATCATCGGCGCAGGCGCAAAATCGCTCAAGGGCGACTGTCTGGTGAACCTCGACCGCCTCGACGAGGCCGTGAAGGCATTCAACGAAGCTGTCAGCGTAAGCAACAACAACCCCGCCTACACCCCCTTCTTCCTCATGAAGCTTGCCCGCGTCTATGCAGCCCAGGGCAACCACGAGAAGGAAGCCGAAGCTTACGGCAAAATCGTGGAAGACTATCCGCTCTACGGCCAGTCGCACAACATCGACGTGCAGAAACTGCTTGACCGCGCCAACCTTCAGGCCGGCAAGTAAGCGCCATCGCTGACTTCACAGGAAACAGGCCGGCACCAATTCGGCCCGTTACTCACCTCAAATAACGATATCCATGGAAAGGCTCTCCTCCGCACCGCGAGGATAGCCTTTCTTGTCAGAACCCCCTTTTCAAACGCAGAAAAGAACCATGTCAACCAATACTGTCGACCAACCCAAGAAAGTGACCACCTCCACAGTGGCCCGCATGAAACAGCAGGGCGAGAAAATCGCCATGATCACCGCCTACGACTACACCATGGCATCGCTCGTCGACGCCTCCGGCATCGACCTCATCCTCGTGGGCGACTCAGCCGCCAACATTATGGCCGGCTACGAGACGACACTCCCCATGACCCTCGACCACATGATCTACCACGGACAGTGCGTGACCCGCGGCGCAAAACGCGCCATGGTCATCGTGGACATGCCGTTCGGCACCTATCAGGGCGACGAACTGCTGGCGCTCCATTCGGCCGTGCGCATCCTCAAGGAATCGGGAGCCGCAGCAGTCAAACTTGAAGGCGGCCGTGAAATCAAAGGCTCCATCGAGCGCATCCTCTCCGCAGGGGTGCCGGTGATGGGCCACCTGGGCCTCACTCCCCAGTCGGTCAATAAATTCGGCGGCTACGGCATCCGCGCAAAAGAGGACGCCGAGGCACAGCGCCTCATCGACGACGCCCTGATGCTTCAGGAGATAGGCTGCTTCGCCCTGGTGCTTGAGAAAGTGCCCGCACAGCTCGCCGAGAAAGTGGCCAAGATGCTCACCATCCCCGTAATCGGCATCGGTGCAGGCGCCGGAGTCGACGGCCAGGTGCTTGTGCTTCAGGACATGCTCGGCATGAACCGCGGCTTCAAGCCCAAATTCCTGCGCACCTACGCCAACCTCGCCGATACAATCGTCGATGCGCTCGACCGCTATGCCGCCGACGTGAAATCGGAAGCCTTCCCCACCCCGGCCGAAAGCTACTGATTCCGTTTGCTTTTCTCGCCGCAAAAATCTATCTTTGCGTCTATGAAGTTATCCCATTGCGCCCTGCTGCTTGCCGCCATTGCATCTGCGGCCTGCACGGGGACGAAAAACAACGCATCCGCTTCCGACACCGTCGCACAGACAGCGCCGGCATTGCAGTCGCGCTACGTGGCCGACCCCGACTCGCTGCTTGGATTCGTGGTCGCACAGACAGCCATAGGACCGCGCGTGCCGGGATCGGAGGCCCACGGCAAGTGCGTTGACTTCATAACCTCGTCGCTTGAAAAGCACGGCGTCACCTCCGTCAGCATTCAGGAAGCCCCGGTGACCACCGCCGACGGGACACGCCTCACCGCACGCAACATCTTCGCGTCCATCAATCCCTACGCCACCGAGCGCGTGCTCCTGCTCGCGCACTATGACACACGCCCGTGGGCCGACAACGACCCCGACCCGGCCATGCACAACACCCCCATCGACGGTGCCAACGACGGTGCCAGCGGAGTGGCCGTGCTGCTCGAGACGGCACGCCTCCTTGGCCCCGTACCGCCCGATTCCATCGGCGTTGACCTGCTGTTTGTCGACGTGGAGGATTCCGGACGCTCCGACGGTCCGGATTCCGACGCCACCTGGTGTCTCGGCTCCCGCGAATGGGTAAAACAGATGCCCTACACACCGGCCAACAAGCCCCGCTACGCCATTCTGCTTGACATGGTGGGCGGCATCGGCGCCAAATTCCACCGCGAACACTTCTCCCACCGTTCGGCACCCGGAGTGGTCGACCGCGTGTGGGCCGTGGCCCGCCAGAGCGGTTACGGAGACCGATTCATCAACACCACCGGAGGCGCCGTAATCGACGACCACATAAACATCAACAACGCCGGCATCCCCTGCATCGACATTATCGAAAGCCTCAACGATGCCACAAGCACGTTCAACCCCACATGGCACACAATGGCCGACAACATCAAGGCCATCGACCCGGCGTCGCTCAAAGCCGTGACCCAGACCGTGCTTAACACCATAATCACCCCCTGACCAATTCCATCACCATGACAATAAATCAGAAACAGGACGAAATCATAGCGGAGATGTCCGACATCGACGACTGGATGGACCGCTATTCCTATATAATAGACCTGGGCAACTCGCTCCCCCCCATCGCCGAGGAATTCAAAACCCCGCAGCACCTCATCGAGGGATGCCAGAGCCGTGTATGGCTCAACGCATCGCTCAATCCCGAGGGGAAAGTGGAATTCACCGCTGATTCCGACGCCATCATCGTAAAAGGCATAATCTCAATGCTCATCGATGTGCTTTCGGACCACACTCCGCAGGAGATTCTTGATTCCGACCTCTATTTCATAGACCGCATCGGTCTGTCGGAACACCTCTCGCCCACCCGCTCCAACGGACTGCTGGCCATGGTGAAGCAGATGCGCCTCTACGCCCTGGCCTTCAAGCAGCTCAACGAGGCCAAGTGATACCCATCCCACCCACGGCTGCATGCCGCACCTCCCCCCCACAGTGCCAACACTACCCGTTACCCCGATTTTTAACCCTTAATCCCAATACCTCCTTATGTTCAAGAACCATCCCAAGGGACTGATCCCCGCCGCTCTCAGCAACATGGGCGAACGCTTCGGCTACTACATCATGAACGCCGTGCTCGTTCTGTTCCTCTGCTCGAAATTCGGCCTCAGCGACGAAACCAGCGGTATCATCTACTCCTGCTTCTACGCCGGAATCTACATTCTGAGCCTCGTGGGCGGATACATCGCCGACAAGACCCAAAACTACAAGGGCACCATCATCAAAGGCCTGGTGATAATGTCGCTCGGCTACGGCATCCTGGCAGTGCCCATCCTCTCAACATCCGACAACATCTCCTGGCTCCTTCCTCTGACATGCTTCGCGCTGTTCCTCATCGCCTTCGGCAACGGCCTATTCAAAGGCAACCTGCAGGCCATCGTGGGTCAGCTCTACGACAATCCCCGCTACTCGGCCCAGCGCGACTCCGGCTTCCAGATTTTCTATGTGTTCATCAACGTGGGCGGCCTCATCGCACCCTTCGTGGCCCCGATGCTCCGTTCCTGGTGGCTCGGCGTGCATAACCTCTCCTACAACGCCAACCTCCCCGCCCTCGCCCATGAATACCTCTCCATCGGCGACAACATGAACATGGAGAACGCCAACAACCTCTATGCACTCATCACACAGGTGGGCGGCGACACATCGGCCGACATCAGCGCATTCTGCACACAGTATCTCGATGTGTTCAACACCGGTATCCACTACTCGTTCATCGCCTCCATCGCAGCCATGCTCATCTCGCTGGCCATCTTTATCATCTTCAAGAACGGTCTGCCCAACCCGCCCAAAAAGGAAGCCGTGGAAGTGCAGAACTACACCCCCGAAGAGAAGCAGGCCATGGCCAAGGAGATCAAGCAGCGCATGTATGCCCTTTTCGCAGTGCTCGGCATAGCCATCTTCTTCTGGTTCTCATTCCACCAGAACGGCACATCGCTGTCGCTCTTTGCCCGCGACTTCGTCAAGACCGATGCAGTGGCACCCGAAATCTGGCAGGCAGTCAACCCATTCTTCGTCATCGTGCTCACCCCGGTGATCATGTGGATTTTCGGCAGTCTCGCCGCCCGCGGCAAAGAGATCTCAACCCCGCGCAAAATCGGCATCGGCATGGGTATCGCCGCACTGGCCTACCTCTTCCTTATGGTCTACAGCCTTGTCAAGGGCTATCCCTCGGCCGAGGCATTCAAGGCAATGAACACCGATGTGGCAGAAGCCCTCAAGAGCGGATGGTGGATCATGTTCGTGATCTACTTCTTCCTCACCGTGGCCGAACTGTTCATCTCTCCCCTCGGACTGTCGTTCGTATCGAAAGTGGCGCCCAAACATATGCAGGGTCTTTGCCAGGGACTGTGGCTCGGTGCCACCGCCGTAGGCAACCTCCTGCTCTGGATCGGCCCGCTCATGTACAACAAATGGCCCATCTGGGAAGCATGGGGAGTGTTCCTCATCGTCTGCCTCATCTCCATGAGCGTGATGTTCGGCATGGTGAAATGGCTTGAACGCGTCACCTCCACCCAGAACAACTGACAGTAAACCTCACAGCCACCACAGCATCTCCCGTGAGATGCCGAGGCTAAAATCTAAAATCAAACTAATCTAAAAAATCGGCATCCGCTATTGCGGACGCCGATTTTTTTCTCTAAATTTGCAACGCTTTAGGTCACGCCCCGTCGCGACTTGGGCACACAGGATTGTCTTATGGTGTAATGGTAGCACTGCAGTTTTTGGTTCTGCCTGTCTTGGTTCGAATCCAGGTAAGACAACTCAAAACCGACGGCAGCCCCCGGAACTCCCGGAGGCTGCCGCTATTTTTATCATTGTCCTTATGTCAATCACTCTGCCACCAGCTCGTAGACGCGGCTGGCGTACTCGCCGTCGAGGGGGAGTTCGAAGCCGGTGTTCATCAGCATTGCGCCGGTAGCCTTCTTGCCGTCGAGGTGAGAAGGAGTCTCACCTGCGGGTACATTCAGCTCGCGGAAACGGTAGGTACGGTCCTTGTCAAGCCCCTTCATGGTGAACCGGGGGATGGCCTGGTCCCGGAAGTGCTCAAGCTTGTAGGCAAAGAACACACCCCGGTCCTTTTCAGGCGATACATACATGAGCGAGGCCACGCCTTTGCGGTCGTAGGGCGAGATGAGACGGTAAAGGTCGCCCAGCTGCACTGTGGGGCGTATCACCTTGTAGTCGGCTATGGCCTTTTTGGCGAAAGCCTTCTCCGCCTCCGTCATGTCCGACGGGAGCATCTCCATTCCCAGGCGTCCGGTCATGGCCACGTCAAACCTGAATTTCAAGGGTGTGGACCTTCCGGTCTGATGGTTCGGCGATGCACTGACATGCTGCGCCATGACCATCGACGGATAGAACATCGATGTGCCCCACTGCATGTAGATGCGCTGAAGGGCATCGGTATTGTCGCTTACCCATATTTCATCGAAGTAGGGCATCACCCCGTAGTCCACACGGCCGCCACCGCCGCCGCAGGCCTGCAGAACCACATCGGGATATTTCTCCCTTATCCGCTGCAGCGTCTTTTCCAGCCCCCGGTGATATGCCATGTTTATCTCCAGCTGCTTGTCGGCAGGGAGGTATGTCGACCCGTAGTTCATTGCCTCCACATTGGCATCCCATTTTATGTAGGCTATTTCAGGATACTTGGTAAGGAGGTCATCCACCACGCCGAACACAAAATCCTGCACCGCCGGATTTGACATGTCGAGCAGCACCTGCGTGCCTCCGCGCCCCTTACGCAATTCGCGGTTTTTCACCTGCATAACCCAGTCGGGATGCTTGTCATAAAGCTCGCTTATGGTGTTGGCGCTCTCGGGCTCGATCCATATGCCGAATTTCAGTCCGTTCTCCCTGGCGGCTTTTATCAGGGCTTCCACACCGTTGGGAAGTTTCTGTCGGTCCACAACCCAGTCGCCGAGCGACGAGTTGTCGTAGGTGCGGGGATATTTGTCGCCGAACCATCCGTCGTCCATCACAAACAGCTCGCCGCCGAGTTCGGCGAAATCGCGCATCATCTCCTTCATCTTCTCCTCATTTACATTGAGATACACGCCCTCCCAGCTGTTGAGGAGTATGTCACGCGGCTTGTCGCCGCCGTGCACCGCGCCATGGCGCGCCCAACGGTGGAAATTACGGCTCACGCCGCTCATCCCCTCGGGGCTGAAGGTAATGGCCAGCTTTGGCGATTCAATCGACTTGCCGGGCGCGAGACTGTACTGCGCCATTTCCGCGCTCATTCCGGCCATCAGATTGTGGCAGAACTGGTTGTCGGTGTCTATGCGTATTTCATAATTGCCGCTCCAGCACAAGGCGGCTCCGATGGTGGCGCCATGATTTTCACGAGGCTCTCCATCGAGCGAGAGCATCACCTCGGCGCGGTCATAGTGGCCGTTGCGGGCGCCGTCAAGATTCTTGATGGTCTTCACGCCGCGCGTCAGCGGCTCGCTTGTGAGCTGCGCCTCGGCTGTCCACGCACCATGCTGATGCGACACCCACACGTCGCCCCTACGCACGGGCAGAAAGCCCGAATCCAGACGCCGCACCGTCAGATCCTTCTTCCCGTTGTTCGTCAGCTGTGCCCACATCTCTATCACATCATCCTTCTCCAAGGCGAGATAATTGAGTTTCACGGTGACAGGATAGTGACGGTCCTTCAGGGTGAGTGTGGTCAGAATGCCGCGCGGTGTCTCCGTACGGTCCACCTTTTCAAGGACAAGATAAGTGGTGGGATTACCGTCGGGGTGCACCAGCTGCAAGGATGTAAGTGTGTTGAATTCGTCGCCGAACGCCGGATAGGCCGGGCGGTTCATGCCGGCATGGAGGTCGTGCAACGCATCCGCCTCCCCATTCTTAATGGCTTCGCCATAATATGAGAAACGCGGAGCCTCGCCATAATTGCCCGAAAGCACCAGCGAGTTGTTGGCAGTGGAAATCACGATATTCTCATCCCATGCACTCGCATGCAGCGCACAGCACATGGAAACCGCACCGGCGAGCATGCAGCCCACCGACCGGACAATCTGATTGGTTCTGTATTTTTTCATTATTTTTTGGTTATTATGTACAATCACGTTCAGACAACAGCGTCAGGCCTTGGGGTGCGAGCGGTAGGCTTTGGGGCTGACGCCCATGAGTTTGGAGAAGAGACGGGAAAAATAATAAGGATCGTCGATGCCCAGTTTAAAACTGATCTGATTGAGTTTCATGTCGGTGCTGTCAAGCATCTCGCAGGCACGGCGTATTTTCAGGATGTTGAAGTAGTTGAGCGGACTGTGACCCGTGCGCTGCCTGAACACCGCCGACAGATGCGAAGATGAGAATCCCACATAATCGGCCACCTCGGCAAGCGTGAGATGCCGCTCTATGTTCTCATTGAAGAAATGGATTGCAGCCTCGATTATCCCGCCGTCGGGAGTACGGCGCCCACCTGCGGCAGTGCGGTACTGCTGCAGATAGCGCAGCGATGCCAGATAATGCTGGAACGATGCCATGGCATAGCGTATGCTCTCAACTGTGAACGACGCAGCCAGCGAGCCGTAAATCTCCTCGAACATGGCTATTCGGGTACTGATGCGCGAATCGGCCGACGGAGCCACATCCTGGGGGTCGATACACCCGGCGGCATAATGTGGTGCCAGAGGCCCACGGAAATGAATCCAGTAGATAGTCCACGGATTCCCGCTGTCGGCGCCATATACATGCGGCACACCTGCCGGAAGGATAAAATACTGATTTGCATTCACCTCCCTGCGTTTACCTTCCACCTCATACCAACCCTTGCCGTCGATACAATAAATGAAAACATACTGCTCGATCGGCTCGGTGCGGCACCGGTAATGGTGCTCGGCATGGGGATAATAACCTATGTCAGTGATATACAGCAACGACGCCAGCGGATCCGCCTCCACTGTGCCCAGAATTGCCTTAGGCAGAATTATCGACCGCTCGCCGCTGAATCCCTCCTTTATTTTCATGGTTCTGATGTTAGATACACAAAGCTACATATTTTTTCTTGAAAAGAATATAATAAAATAGTCCATCTTTTTGCGTAAAATAATCATTTTCACACCGCAAATGAGGCAGTAACTTTGCAGCACCTTCAATAAGGACTGTTTTCAGTCAGTTGATGAAGCATATCTGTTAATTTCGTTGACTTACCAAACCACACAATTTTTGCCATGGAAAAATTCAATAAGCAATTTATCTATTTCATCTGCATCGTCTCGGCCATGGGCGGCCTGCTTTTCGGTTACGACTGGGTAGTGATCGGTGGCGCCAAGCCGTTCTACGAAGTGTTCTTCGGCATTGCAGGTTCACCTGAAAAACAGGGTCTCGCCATGAGTATAGCTCTCGCGGGATGCCTTGTAGGAGCCATGGTGTCAGGCTCGCTTGCCGACCGCCTCGGACGCAAACCGCTCCTCATCCTGTCGGCCTTCATTTTTCTGGCCACAGCCTACGCTACAGGTGCTTTCAACAGTTTCAACGCATTTCTCGCTGCCCGATTCGTAGGCGGCATCGCCATCGGCATCGCCTCGGGCCTGTCGCCCATGTACATAGCCGAAGTGGCTCCCAGCCACATCCGCGGCAAACTCGTATCGCTCAACCAGCTCACCATCGTGCTCGGTATCCTCGGCGCACAGATTGTGAATTTCCTTATAGCCGAACCGATGCCGGCCGGCACCACCGTTCCGGCACCCGAATCATGGAACGTGCTCATGGGATGGCGCTGGATGTTCTGGAGCGCAGCCTTCCCTGCCGCAGCCTTCCTGCTGCTCGCCCTGTTCATTCCTGAAAGTCCCCGCTGGCTCGCAATGCGCGGCCGTGAGCAGGAAGCCATGAAAACCCTCGAGAACATCGGTGGACATAAATATGCCGTTGCCGAACTTCAGGCCGTGGAAGCCGGACGCAAAGCTGCCGGACGCGAAAAGCAGGGCGGTCTGGGCATGCTTCTGAGCAAGCCGTTCCGTCCGGTACTCATCATCGGCGTAATCATTGCGGTGTTCCAGCAGTGGTGCGGCACGAACGTGATTTTCAACTATGCGCAGGAAATATTCTCCGATGCCGGATACGACCTTGGCGAAATGCTATTCAACATTGTGCTCACCGGTATCACCAACGTGATTTTCACATTCGTGGCCATCTATACCGTCGACCGTCTCGGCCGCAAGAAACTCATGCTGCTCGGCGCCGGTGGTCTGGCCGTGATCTACGCCATCCTCGGCGGATGCTACTGGATGCACATCACCGGTTTCTTCATGATTATCCTCGTTGTGGCAGCCATAGCATGCTACGCCATGACCCTCGGCCCCGTCACCTGGGTTCTCATCGCCGAAATCTTCCCCAACCGCGTGCGTGCCATCGCCGTGGCCACCTGCACATTCGCCCTGTGGGTAGGCTCATTCACACTCACCTACTCGTTCCCGCTGCTCAACGCATCGCTCGGCAGCTACGGCACATTCTGGATCTACGCAGCCATCTGCGCCCTCGGATTCGGATTCTTTGCGGCTCGTCTCCCCGAAACCAAAGGGAAGAGCCTTGAGGAACTGGAAAAAGAGCTTGTGCGCACTGAAGAGGAAAAAATCACTTCAACAGATTTCTAATTTCCACAGACCTACGCAGACCAAGCGCAACCTCACTCCTAATCCGCAAAGCATGAATTTCAAAGCATTCAGAATATTTTCACTCTCCGCACTGCTTGCATGTGCCGCAAGCCTCGCCGCACAGACCATTCAGCTCAATGGCGAATGGACTGCCACACTCCCCGGCGAAAAGCCTCAGGCCATGCAGCTGCCAGGCACACTCGACATGGCAGGCATCGGCCAGCCCGACACGCTGCAGCCCGCCATGACCAAGCCACAGCTTCTGCGGCTCACGCGCAAGCACAGCTACATCGGTCCGTGCACCTATGCCCGCACCATCGACATCACCCCCAACATGGCCGGCAAACCGCTGCGTCTAACCATGGAACGGGTGCTGTGGAAAAGCTCCCTCAAGGTTGACGACAAACCTGTGGGAACCGCCAACGAAAGCCTCACCACACCGCATCATTTCAACATCTCGCCGCTTTCGGCCGGTCCGCACACATTTGAAATCACGGTTGACAACAGCCGTCAGCACGACATCTCCGTCGACAATCTCTGCCATTCCTACACCAACGACACACAGACCATGTGGAACGGTGTGCTTGGCGATTTCACACTGACTGTTGTGCCTGCTGTGGAGCTTGAAGCCGTGCGCATCACTCCCGACATAGCCACCGGCAACGTCACTGCCGACATAACCGTGGCAAACGCCACCTCCGGCACAGCCAAACGCAAAATTGCGGTTGAAATTATCGAGAAAAACACCGGACGCAAAGTAGCGGCCGCCAAAGCCTCCTACAAAGCGCCCGCAGGCACCTCCACATTCTCCACAACTCTCCATCTCGACAATCCCTCGCTCTGGAGCGAATTCTCCCCCGCACTCTACGAACTGAAAGCCTCCACCACCGAATCTTCCGTTGAATCGACCTTCGGCATGCGCCGGGTGGAATCGGACGGCAAGCACCTCCGCGTAAACGGCAACAGAATTTTCCTGCGCGGCACCCTCGAGTGCTGCATATTCCCGCTCACAGGCGTGCCGCCGACAGATAAAGCGGGATGGTGCAAAGTGATGGAAACCGCGCGTCAATGGGGCTTCAACCACCTGCGTTTCCACTCATGGTGCCCACCTGAAGCCGCATTCGCCGTGGCCGACAGCCTCGGGCTCTACCTCCAGGTGGAACTCCCCGTATGGTCGCTCCACATCGGCGACGACCCTGCCACCATCAGCTTCCTCACAGACGAGTTCATGAACATGTCGCGAAGCTACGGCAACCACCCGTCGTGGATCATGTCGACCTGCGGCAACGAACTTCAGCACGATTTCACTCCGCTCAACAATCTGGTGGCCCTCATGCGCCGGCATGACCCCCGCCACCTCTATGCCGCATCGTCGTTTACCTTCGAAAAAGGCCACGGCGGTCACGGCGAACCCAACGACCAGTTCCTCATCACCCAGTGGACCGACGACGGATGGGTGCGCGGACAGGGCGTGTTCGACGAGGAAGCGCCTGCGTTCAACCGCAATTACGCCTCGGCCATGGGTTGCGTGAAAGTCCCCCTCGTATCGCACGAAATTGGCCAGTATGCCGTTTATCCCAACCTCGGCGAGATTGAAAAATATACCGGCGTGCTCGATCCCCTCAACTTCAAGGCCATCCGCAACGACCTGGAGGCTAAAGGGCTCATTGACCGCGCTCCGGCCTATCTCGACGCCACGGCCCGATTTGCCTACCGCCTCTACAAGGAGGAGATGGAACGCGCTATGAAAACGCCCGGTTTCTCCGGTGTGCAGCTGCTCGGCATTCAGGACTTCCCCGGTCAGGGCACAGCGCTTGTCGGACTTATCGATGCCTTCTGGGATTCCAAAGGCGTGATCAGCGGCGAAGAATTCAGCAGTTTCAACGCCCCCGTCATCCCGTTGGCCGATTTCCCCAAGGCAATCTATACCTCGCACGAACCGTTCTCGGCCGACATCAAGGTTGCCAACTACGGAGATTCCGACCTTAAAGGAAAGACACTGGAATGGACCCTGACAGCCACCGACGGCAAAACCGTCTCCGGCACTATCGCCGCACCCACACTCGTTCAGGGCGAAGTGACTCCCGCCGGCAACCTCACGGCAGCCCTCGAGGCTTTCGCCGCACCGTCAAAACTGACATTGAGCGTGCGCATTCCCGACACCGACATACGCAACAGTTGGGACATCTGGGTATATCCCGAACTGACCGGAATAGACAAGGGTGAGATAGTGGTAACGTCGCTCGCTGATGAAGCCACCACCGCCCTTTCCCAGGGTAAAAAGGTTCTTTTCCTCCCCCCGCCTGCCACGGTCAACGGCATCGAAAGCAAATTCCTCCCAGTGTTCTGGAGCCCTGTCCATTTCCCCAAACAGGCCGGAGGTATGGGCGTGCTTGCGGATGCATCACACCCCGCACTGGCCGGATTCCCCAACGACGGCCACAGCGACTGGCAATGGTGGCGCCCGGTGAAAAACGCCCGCATAATGCTCATGGATTCCGTGACCGACTGTTCAACAGGCAAACATATCGACCCTGTTGTAGGCGCCATCGACAACTTCCTGCACAACCGGCGTCTGGGCTATATGTTCGAAGCAAAATGCGGCAACGGCACACTGCTTGTCAGCTCAATCGACCTTCAGGCCGACTATCCTGAAATCAAGTCGCTCTATCAGGGTGTGCTCCGCTACATGAACTCGCCTGCTTTCTCTCCTGAAGGAACCATCTCCGAGGAAACCCTCCGCAGCCTTGTCTCTTCTGACACTGCTGCCGCCACCACAACCTCCACATCCATTTACGAATAATCTCTTCAAAAGTCACCATAACAACAAATAAACCACTCTATATCATCATGGTAAAAGCCTGGAAAGAAACTGTAACCATCCCCACTTATGAGGTAGGGAAGCCTGAAAAAAATCCTATTTTTCTTGAAAAGCGTGTCTATCAGGGCTCAAGCGGTGTGGTATATCCCTATCCCGTAATTGAGTCGATAGCCGATGAAAAAACCGACCATGAATGGCAGGCCGTTTTCATCGAGAACGAGTACATCAAAGTCATGGTGCTCCCCGAACTGGGTGGCCGCGTGCAGATGGCCTACGACAAAATCAAGCAGCGCCACTTCGTTTACTACAACCACGTGATCAAACCCGCGCTGGTGGGTCTCGCCGGTCCCTGGATTTCGGGCGGTATCGAATTCAACTGGCCCCAGCACCACCGTCCCTCCACCTACATGCCCGTTGACTGCACCATCGAGGAGCATGCCGACGGCTCCGTGACCGTCTGGGTCAGCGAGATGGAACGCATGTTCCATCAGAAGGGCATGGCAGGCTTCACCCTGCGTCCCGGCTGCGCCTACCTTGAGATTAAAGGCGTGCTCTACAACCGCACCGACGTGCCGCAGACCTTCCTGTGGTGGGCCAACCCCGCTGTGGCCGTCAACGACCATTACCGCTCGGTGTTCCCGCCTGACATCAACGCCGTGTTCGACCACGGCAAGCGTGCCGTAAGCTCCTTCCCCATCGCCACCGGCACCTACTACAAGATGGACTACTCGGCCGGCGTGGACATCGCAAACTACAAGAACATCTTCGTGCCCACATCCTACATGGGCGTGAACTCGAAATATGACTTCGAAGGGGGTTATGAATGCGACACCGAGGCCGGTATGCTCCACGTGGCCAGCCATCACGTATCGCCCGGTAAAAAACAGTGGACATGGGGTAACGGCGACTTCGGCCGTGCCTGGGACCGTTGCCTCACCGACGACGACGGCCCGTACATCGAGCTTATGGCCGGTGTGTACACCGAGAACCAGCCCGACTTCACATGGCTCATGCCCTATGAGGAGAAGGAATTCACACAGTATTTCCTCCCCTACCGCGAGCTGGGCGTGGTGAAGAACGCCAACAAGGACCTTCTGATGAACATCGACCCCGTTGACGGCGGCAAAGTGCACCTCAAGGTGTTCGCCACCTCGCGTCAGACAGTCACCATCCGCCTCACAGGCGAGGACGGCCGCATCTACCTCAACCAGGAGGCCACCATCACCCCTGAAAAGGTGTTCGAGGAGACCATCGACGTACAGGGCGCTCCCTTCTCATCGCTCACACTCGAATTCGTCAAGGACGGCCGCACCGTGCTCGAATGGCATTCCGAGCCGGACGAAATCCGCCCCATCCCTGATGCTGCCGAGGCAGCCCTGCTCCCCGCACAGATCCAGACTGTTGAACAGCTGTTCCTCACCGGTCTGCATCTCGAGCAGTACCGCCACGCCACCTACTCCCCCGTGGACTACTACGAGGAGGGCCTGCGCCGCGACCCCAACGATGTGCGCTGCAACAACGCCATGGGCCTGTGGTACATCCGAAAAGGCCGTTTCGACCTCGCCGAAAAATATCTGGAGAAAGCGGTCAAGATTCTGCAGAAACGCAATCCCAACCCCTACGACGGCGAACCGATCTACAACCTCGGCCTCGCACTCAAATATCAGGGCCGCTTCGACGAAGCCTACAACCGTTTCTACAAATCCACATGGAACGGTGCATGGCAGGATGCCGGATACTTTGCCTGCGCCCAGATAAGCTGCATGCAGGAGCGCTACGCCGAAGCCCTCTATGAAGTGGACCGCTCGCTGCTCCGCAACTGGCACAACCCCAAAGCCCGCGCCCTCAAGGCCGCCATCATGCGCCGCATGGGCCGCGAACAGGAGGCTGCCGACCTCTGCCGCGAATCGCTCGCCATCGACCGCTTCAACTTCGGCTGCATCTACCTGCTTGAAAAACTCGGACAGAAGGATGCCGAAAGCACATATCCCGAATTCCGCACAGCCCACAACTACGACGAGATAGCTCTCGACTTCTGCGACGCCGGCCTGTGGGATGAGGCCGTGGAGCTTTGGAACAAAGCCATCAAGGCAAACGACGTCACCCCCATGACCTATTATTACCTTGGATGGTGCCTGCAGCAGGCCGGACGCACCGCCGAGGCTGCCGAAGCCTTTGCCCAGGGTGCCGCAGCATGTCCCGACTACTGCTTCCCCAACCGCCTCGAAGCCATCCTGGCACTCCAGGCTGCGCTCGCAGTGAATCCCGCCGACGCCAACGCCAACCACTTCCTCGGCAACCTCTACTACGACAAACGTCAGTACGACCTCGCCATGGCACACTGGCAGCGCGCCGCAGAGCTTAATCCGGAATTCCCCACCACATGGCGAAACCTCGCCCTCGGCTATTTCAACAAGCACAACGACGCTGAGAAAGCTCTGGAATGCATGGAGCGCGCATTCGCTCTTGACACCACCGACTCACGCATCCTCATGGAACTTGACCAGCTCTACAAGAAGATGCAGCGCCCGCACGCCGAGCGTCTGGCATTCCTGCAGAAGTATCCCGAACTGATTGCACAGCGCGACGACCTCGTGCTTGAGGAGATAACACTGCTCAACCAGACCGGGAAATACGCCGAAGCCATGAAGAAGCTCGACGCTCACATCTTCCACCCGTGGGAAGGCGGCGAAGGCAAAGTGCCCATGCAGTACCAGACAGCCCGCGTTGAACTTGCCAAGGAAGCCATCGCACAGAAAGACTACGCCACAGCCGTCCGTCTGCTCGAAGAGTGCCTCGAATATCCTCACCATCTCGGCGAGGGCAAGCTCTACGGCGCTCAGGAGAACGACTTCTACTATCTCCTCGGCATCTGCCACAAGGCCCTCGGCGACGAGAAGAAAGCCGAAGAATGCTTCCGTCAGGCCACACTCGGACCTACCGAACCGGCTGCCGCAATGTACTACAACGACGCCAAGCCCGACAAGATTTTCTATGCAGGTCTGGCATTCCGTGCCCTGGGCGATGAGAAGAAGGCCCGCGCCTACTTCAACCGTCTGGTTGACTACGGCAAACAGCATCTCCATGAAAAGGTTGTGATGGACTACTTCGCCGTATCGCTTCCCGACCTGCAGATCTGGGACGGTTCACTCGACGAGGCCAACCGCATCCACTGCCTCTACATGCTCGCGCTGGGATATGCCGGACTCGGCGACAAAGCCCACTCCGACCGCTATCTGGCCGAAGCCGAAAAGATGAACATCAACCATCAGGGCATCCAGGCATTCCGTACTCTTGCTGCAAAAGGCCTGTAATCCGGACCAATTAAGATTAAAAATATAGTTCCAATTCAATCACCTGAATCCTAAACCCACAAAGCGGGCGCGGCAGAAATGTGTTGCCGCGCCCGCTTTGTGGGTTTAGAATTCAATTATTTCACGATTTTCGGGAGAGTGTCGACCGACTTCTGATCAGTGGCAGCAGCCGTCGCCGCAACCGCAATGGTCGTGGCCTTCATGATCGGAGCAGCAGCCGTCGTGATCGCCGCAGTGGTCATGACCGCAGCCGCAACCGCCATGCACGGGCTGAAGTTCCTCAGGGGTGGCGTCGCGGACAGCAAGAATCTTACCGTCGAAGCGCACAGCCTTTCCGGCCAGCGGGTGATTGAAGTCCATTTTCACGTGTGTGGGGGTTACTTCCTTCACCAGACCGTTGATGCGGAAGCCGTCGGCTGTCATCATCGGCACGAGCGCACCCACTTTAATCACACTTTCGTCAAATTTGCCGTCCACAACAAAAATGTCGCGTTCCAGCTCAACCACCTGCTCCGGATCGTAAGGACCGAAAGCCTCTTCGGCGGTGGCGGTGACATTGAATTTGCCGCCCGGTTCCAGACCTTCAATGGCCTTTTCAAGAGGCGCAATCATGCCGCGGGTAACCCCGAAGATGATTTTCTCGGGATCAGTAGCATCAGTCTGATGCACGAGCTGTTCCTTACCATCGGCTTCAACGGCGTAGAGGTCATAGCCGAGTTCTACATATTTGCCGGGTTCTATTCTTTCCATAATTCTGTCGTTTTATTTTATATTGTTTTTTGATTTTATACGTATTTCACTTGCGGACGCATACGCCCATATTCAGTTATAACAAATACCTTGCCAAAAAAGATGTCTACCTTTTCCGGTTCTTCAGCATGCGCCTTAGCATGACAACCGACACCACCGAGGACAACACAGCAAGCGGCGCGGTCCATAGAGGTCCGACAGTCACCGCTATCACCCCAGATACGGCGGTGACAGCCACGGCATATGCAGCCAATGTCCATACGGAGCGGTCGACTTGCAGATGGTACCGGCGGAAATAGACAACAGCGATCATGAGCGTGTAGACAGCATACCATGCCGTGTATGCAACGCCAAGGCCTGCAAAGCCCCCGATTCGGAAGCCGATGATGTTGAAAGCTATGGCCACCAAAGCCGAAAGGGTTTCGGTCACCAGAAACGTGCGTCCGTCGGCGCGCGCCACTATCACGAAAGCCATGCACCACGACACGGCCTTGAACGCGGTGCCTGCCATGGCGAGCACCACCATAGGCACCACGCTATCTACGAATTCCGAGGTGTAGAGCAACCGTACCGCCGGTTGAATCAGAGTGGTGAACACACACGCCAGCGGCACTATGATGGCAAGGGTAATACCTATCTGGTTGCTGACAAACACACTCTCGGCACGTCTCTTCCCTGTCACCGACGACAGGCGCGGAAAAAATTCCATGGCAATGGCGGCGAAAATCAGCCCGGCGTAGCGGTTGATCAGCGAGAATCCGGCACTATAGAATCCTGCCGCGTCGAGGCTGGCATAATGGTTGAGATAGGCAAGAAACAGATAGTTCACTGCGTATCCAACCAGATTGGTAAGTGTGATGTAGAACCCGAGCAACATGAACTGCTTTCCGGCGGCAAACGCCTGCCGCCATCCGCGCTGACTGCGGTCGGGATAGTCCACCCGTTCGCGCACAAAGCCCATGGCAATCCACGTGACCACCGAAAAAGCGAGTATGGCGGGGATGATGCTGTTCACCCTCCAGAAATAGAACATCGGCACGGACACCGCAGTGGCGGCAATAGTCCCTGCCACCGAACATATGGTGAGCTTCCTGAACCGCTGCAACCCCTGGAGCACGGCACCCTCGGCATTGCTCAACGTCAGCAGAAGCACCGAAAGAGACAGCCACGCAAACGAGCTCCAGCCGTCGGAAGTGCCGAACGACACCCGGCTGAGCCATGGCGACAGTGCCAGCATGGCCACCGTACCGACTATGCCGAGCGCAAGCGCCACGCGCCGCACGCTCCACACCATGGCCGGCACATCCTCGCCACGGGAAGCCGCAATGTGGCGCACAGCCGTGTCGCGCATGCCCAGCTGCGATACGCCGCTCACCATGTCGAGCGCCGAATTGAATATACCGAACAGACCCACCCCGGCAGGCCCTATCCAAAGGGCCACAAGCTTGGTGCGCACAATCGAGCACACAATCCCCACGGCCTGCTGGCCTCCCAGCATTCCGGTAAGTTTCAGTATGCGTTCGTTCACGCGCATCGCGTCAGGACAGGGTGAATTTAAGGTCGTTGATGAACTGCGCCATGTAGGGCGAACTTTCCACCATGTGATTGAGCACCTCGCGGTCGCTCCACGCCGTTGTGGGCGCGGCGCTCTCGTCGAGGGCTATCGAGAAGTCGAAAAAATCGTTGTTGAGCTTGCGGCGCAGCGTTTCGAGCAACCGCGGACGTTCCTGCTCGAGCACATCCACCTGGCTCTGATTCACCACGGTCACCACATAGGCCGATGCATCCGACGTGTCGGCTTCATTCACAGGCACAGGCTTGTGCACACGCAGGGTATTGTTGAGCACGTGAGCCTTGGGGTTCACGTTCATATAGTCCTCCCAAAGTGCCAGCAGATTATCCTGATTTATAGGAGTGCGGTTGGTTGCAACGGTCTTTTCAGCGGCTGCTACATATTCCGAAGTAGGCTCGGCGAACGCCGAAGCCAGCGATACATGCCCTTTGCCCAACGGACGCCGCGCGGGTCGTCCTCCCCCCGGTGCAGGAGGGGGCGGCAACGGCGTTGACACTGGGGCAGCCTGTGCAGGCGCGACGGGTGTACGCGATGGCGCCGATGCGGCCTGTGTACGTGCGGCTTGCACAGGCTGCGGCTGCGGAGCCGGCTGTGGCCTGGGCGCAGCTGCAGGTGCGGGTGCGGCAGCAGGTGTCCCCGCTTGCGGGGAGACAACCTCTATTTTTTGCAGATTCCGCCCTTCCCCGTTGCCGCTATAGATGGGGGAAGGGCCGTTTAGTTGGCACAGTCTGATGAGCAGAAGTTCCACAAGGAACGTCTTGCTCGATGCCTGACGATAGTTAAGGTCGGCCTCGTTGCAGAGGCTCATGGCCGAATAGAAAAAGTCCGGCTCCAGTTTTTGTGCCTGCTGCGCCATCTGCTCCTTCACCGCCTCGTCAGTGTCGAGCAGCGGGAGCGTGAGCGGATTGCGGGCCACCATGAGGTCGCGCATATATTGCGCCAGACCGTTTATGAAGAAATGGGAGTCGAAACCGTGGTCGCGTATCTCCTTGTACACCAGCAGAGCCTGCGCCACATCGCCTGCGCAGAACGCATCCACCAGGCGCGAGTAGTAGCGCTCGTCGAGCACGTTCAGGTTCTCGATTGTGCTCTGGTAGGTGATATGCCCGCGCGACGAAGCCGCCACCTGGTCGAAAATCGAGAGTGCGTCGCGCATGGCGCCGTCAGCCTTCCGGGCAATCACTCCCAGCGCCGACCTCTCAGCGGTGATACCCTCCTGCGAGGCCACATATTCCAGATGGTCCACCATATCGGCTATGGTGATACGTGAGAAATCGTAAATCTGGCAGCGGCTCAGAATGGTGGGGATAATTTTATGCTTCTCGGTGGTGGCGAGAATGAAAATCACATAGCTCGGCGGCTCCTCAAGCGTTTTGAGGAACGCATTGAAGGCGGCCGACGATAGCATGTGTACCTCGTCGATGATGAACACGCGGTAGCGCCCCTCCGTGGGGGGCATCTGCACCTGATCCACAAGCTCGCGGATATCGTTCACCGAATTGTTCGAGGCGGCGTCGAGCTCCAGGATGTTGAGCGAACGGTTTTCGTTGAACGCCCGGCATGAGCTGCACTCGTTGCACGGGTCGCCCTCCGGAGTGGGATGCTCGCAGTTTATGGTCTTGGCGAAAATGCGGGCGCACGAGGTTTTGCCCACACCCCTGCCGCCGCAGAACAGATAGGCATGCGCCAGCCTGTTCGTGGCTATGGCGTTGCGCAGCGTGGCCGTCAGGGCCTTCTGCCCCACAACGCTTGAGAATGTGGTCGGCCTGTACTTCCGCGCCGACACTATATAATTTTCTTCCATCTATCTTCTGTCTTAGCCGGAACAGCTACTATAGCTATAATAGCTATTGGCAAAGTTAACTTTTTGGCGGCAAATCTGCAAACAAATGGGGATGGCAAGCGGAGCCGGGGCAAGATATGACCGGCACGGACACTGCCGGGGGTGGCCGCAAGCGGACAGTGTAACGAAACCGTACACCATCAAAACGTCAAAGCGCGCTGATTTGCAATGTTTTGCATTTTTGGCACGCTGTGTGCCATATATTTTGGGCGTAACATTACTTTCACAATGGACAGAGAAATTCCAAAACAACAGCAACGCCGCGAAGCCATGCGGAAATGGCTCCGCTCACTGTGGGTGATAATCCCCCTGACATGCGCCATCGGCGCGGCATTCCTTTTCACCGTTCCGAGCGTGCAGCGCAGTGCCATAACAGTGGCCGAAGTGACCCTCGGCACCATCGAGACCTCCATCGGCGGCACTGGCCGCGTGGTACCCGCGTTCGAGATGATCATCAACTCGCCTATCACAAGCCGCATCGTCGAGGTGTACTGCAAGGCCGGCGACAGTCTGGCGGCCGGCACTCCGCTGCTGCGGCTCGACCTCACCTCGGCCGAGACCGAACTGCGGCGCATGGCCGACGAACGGCGCCACAAGGTGCTTGAAGGTGAGCAGACCGTGCTCAACAACCGCACTTTCCTGAGCGACCTGGAGATGCAGGTGAAAGTGAAGGCCATGAACCTCAACCGCCTGGAGCAAGAGGTGATAAACGAGCGACGGCTCGACAGCATAGGCTCCGGCACCGGCGAGCGTGTGCACGAGGCTGAACTGGCCTGCAGCACCGCACGGCTTGAACTGCAGCAGCTCAAGGCGCAGCTCGAAAACGAACGCGCCTCACGCGGCAACTCCCAGAAGATGAAGCAGCTTGAGCTCAGCATCTTCGACAACAACCTTTCGGAAAAACAGCGCACGCTTGAGGATGCCAAGCTCCGCTCGCCACGCGCGGCCACCCTCACCTACATAGCCGACGAAGTGGGGCGCCAGGTGAGCGAGGGAGAACGGGTGGCGGTGATTGCCGACCTCAGCCATTTCAAGGTGGCAGCCGAAGTGACCGACGTCAACGCCGACGCCGTGCAGCCGGGCGCAGGCACCATTGTGCGCATCGGCTCTACAACCCTGCCGGGCCATATCACCTCGGCCGAACCCCTCTCGAAAAACGGCGTGATAGCCTTCGACGTGGCCGTAGACGACGACACCAACCCCAAGCTCCGTTCGGGACTGAAGACACAGGTGTTCGTGCTACGCGAAGTGCGCGACAACGCCGTACGCATCCCCTACGGCTCGTTTTTCAGCGGTCCCGGTTCCTACGACCTCTTTGTGGTGGAAGGCAACCGCCTGAACAAGCGCCGCGTGAAGCTCGGCGACTCGAGCTACGACTACATCGAAGTGGTGGAAGGGCTCACACCGGGCGAAAAAGTGGTGACCTCGGAGATGAAAAAATATGAACACAAAAACAGCGTAAAACTTAAATAAATCTTTAACTATGAGTCTGATAAAACTGGTAGGCGTAGATAAGTCCTACCGCACCAAGGAGATAGAGACACTCGCACTCGAAAACGTGAACCTCGAGGTTGAGGAACGTGAGTTCGTGAGCATCATGGGGCCCTCGGGCTGCGGCAAATCAACGCTGCTCAACCTCATCGGCCTGCTCGACAAACCCACCAAAGGGGAGGTGCTTATCGACGGCCGCAAGGTAGGAGAGCTCCCCGATGCCGCACAGGCACATTTCCGCAACGCCAACATCGGCTTCGTGTTCCAGAGCTTCCACCTAATCCCCACCCTCAATGTGGCCGACAACGTAGAGCTTCCCTTGCTCTACCGCGGCGGCATCTCCGACAGCGAGCGCCGCAAGCGCGTGGCCGAGGTGCTCGACCGCGTGGGCCTGAGCCACCGCATGCGCCACATGCCCGGCCAGCTTTCGGGCGGTCAGTGCCAGCGAGTGGCCATAGCACGCGCCATCGTGGGCGACCCGCGCATAATCCTCGCCGACGAGCCCACCGGCAACCTCGACTCGAAGATGGGTGCCGAAGTGATGGACCTCCTCCACACCCTCAACCGTCAGGACGGACGCACCGTGGTGATGGTGACCCACAACGAGGAGCAGGCACGGCAGACCGACCGCATTGTCCGCTTCTTCGACGGGCGCCAGATAGGCTGACCACAATGCCGATATCCCACATCTCTCCCGTTCACAATTCAACAGCAACCCTAAAAAAGAATCATTCCAAATGAATATCATAAAACAAGCCTGGACTGAAATGCGTGTACAGCCGCTCATCGGCTGGGTCACCGTGGCCGGAACGGCACTCGCCATCTTCCTGATCATGGTGATGGTGATGATCGAGCAGGTGCAGGTGATGCCCGTCGACCCTGAATCCTATCGCGACCGCTATCTTCATGCCCCCGACATGTGTCTCACCAACATTGAAAAGCCCGACTATACGGCAAGCTCGCATATGTCGCGCGAGGCAGCCGACCGTCTTTTCATGAATCTTGAATCGGCCGAATGCGCCACCAAATACAGCAACAACTCCGGCACACTCCAGATTCCCAAGGGAATCCCGATGTCAGCCGGTATCAACGAAACCGACGCCGACTACTGGAAAGTGTTCAATTTCAAATTTCTTGCCGGAGCGCCCTACAATGAAAAGAGCATGAAGAACTCCATCGTCATCTCCGAGGATGCGGCCCATGAGCTGTTCGGATCGGTGGAGGCCGCCGTCGGGCGTGAAATCATTGTGAATCACTTCAACCCATACAACGTTGTGGGCGTGGTGGAGAACGTGCCCATCATCGCCACACGTGTGGTGGCCAATGCGTGGATTCCCATCACATACTACCATTCGTCGGGCTTCAAACCCCAGTTAGGCGATTTCTCGGTCACTGTCCTCGCCCGCGACAAGGCCGACTTCCCTGCAATCCGTAAAGAGGTGCAGCAGCGGGCGCTTGCCTACGACAAGGAGATGGAAGCCACCGACTACAAGATAAACCTGCTCGGCGGCCCTTTCACACAGGATGCAGTGCGCTATAAAAAATGGTCGAACCAAGCACCTGATACCGAGGCGCCACGCAGGCGAAGTCTCATTACGTTCGCCATCCTCCTTCTCATCCCTGCCGTCAACCTCTCGAGCATGACACAGAGCCGCCTTCGCCGCCGCGTGAGCGAGATGGGTGTCCGCCGTGCCTTCGGCTGTACCCGCTGGCGCCTGATCCGCGGCATCATCACCGAGAACTTCATCGTCACCCTTGCCGGAGGCGTGCTCGGACTGATTGTCAGCGCCCTGTTCGGATGGCTGTGCGCCGACCTCCTGTTCGTGGACTACTACATCGGCGACACCCCGGCGCACGTGAGCGTGTGGATGCTGCTCAACTGGCGCGTCCTGCTGTGGGCCATAGGGTTCTGCTTCGTGCTCAACCTCCTGTCAAGCGCCATACCGGCATGGCGTGCATCGCGTGTCAGCCCCGTGGAGGCCATCAAATAACCCCGGAAATCACATTTTTCAAGATCTAACTTTTCACAGGAAACTACGAAATAACGATATGAGCCGTAGACTTTTTAAACAGATGACAACCGAATGGCGCTCAAACCTCTGGCTGGTGTTGGAGCTGATGGTTGTAAGCGTGGTGATGTGGTATGTGACCGACTACCTTTTCGTACAGGGAAAAACCTACAGCATCGGCATGGGAATGGACGCCGAGAATGTATTCGTCGTACAATATGGCGATGTGCCATCCGACACTGACAGCTACGTCGCTTCCGATTCGACCGACGCAACGCACATGGAAAGCCGCCGCACCATCTACGACCGGCTGCGCTCGCACCCCGATGTGGAGATTGCTGCAATCACCGCGCTTGGCGTACCGTATGAAATGAACCTCTCGTCCGCAGAGCTGAAAGTAGCCGATGAAACAGACTCGCTGCGTTTCCTCTATTCGGTGGCGTGGCGCTACGTCACTCCCGAATATTTCGAACTGCTGCGCATCCACGGCGCCCACGGCGAATCGCCTCAGCAGCTCAGAAGCATCATAGAGTCGGGCGCAAGCCTGCTCACGCCCGACATCCCGTTCACCAAATTCCCGCACAAGGAATACAAGGACTGGAAGGAAGCTTATGCCGACATGGCCCAATGGTCGCCCGATGAGTTTGTAGGACGCAATTTCCTCGACAACGATTCAAACCTTGTGACAATCGGAGGCCTTGTCAACAGCATTCAGCGCATGCCGTTCGAATCTCCACTCGGCACACGCATTTCCGGTTTTGTAAACGACGAGCAGAAATATCTGTGGGGAACCGTCCTGCTGAGGGTGAAACCGGAGGCCGTGGAAGGCTTCGCCGAAAAGATTCTGCGCGACAACGAAACCACCTATCGCAGCGGCAACACTTTTGTAGAAAACATCTATCTGGCCGAAGAACAGGGCCACCGCACCATGCACAGTGACATCATCGAGGTGCGCAACCACATTGTCCTGATGGTGTTCCTGATGGTGAGCATCTTCCTCGGGCTGCTCGGCACATTCTGGTTCCGCACACAGCAGCGCGTGAGCGAGATAGCCATCCGCAAGGTGAACGGCGCCACACGGGGGCAGATTTTCCGCCGCCTCATGGGCGAAGGTATGATGCTGCTCACCGTGGCCACCGTGCCGGCAATCGTCCTTGACTGGCTGCTGACCCATTTCGAAATGAACGCCACCACCAACTTCGCCTTCTACTTCGAGTGGCCGCGTTTCACGGCCTGTGTGGCGATTGTTTACGCACTCCTGGCCCTCATGGTTCTCGCCGGAATCTGGTTCCCGGCCTCACGTGCAATGAAAATTGATGCAGCTTCAGCCCTCAAAGACGAATGACCCCGCTATTTTAGCTACAATAGCTATAATAGCTAAAATCCCCGGACATGAACAGATTTTTCAACACTATGATAACCGCGGCCCTGCTCCTCACCGCCACTACAGCACGCGGTGAGGTGCTGAGCCTCACCCTCGAGCAGGCCATCGACCGCGCACGCCTCCACAGCGTGGAAGCCGCCGTGGCCCTCGACGAACTGAGGCAGGCCTACTGGGAGTACCGCACATTCCGCTCCGACCTCCTGCCCGAAGTGAGCTTCAACGCCACGCTCCCCTCCTACCGCAAGCAGTACACCTCCTACATGAACGAGGAGGGCTCCTATTCGTTTGTCCGCAACAACGTTCTGCAGATGAACGGCGAGCTGTCCGTAAGCCAGAACATCTGGCTCACCGGCGGTACGCTCAGCCTCAATTCGAGCCTCGACTTCATCCGCGACCTTGAAGGGAACGGACAGAACCGCTTCATGTCAATTCCTGTGGCCCTGACGCTCGACCAGCCCATTTTCGGCGTGAACCGCATAAAATGGAACCGGCGCATAGAGCCTGAACGCTACGCCGAGGCCAAGGCGGCATTCCTGAGTGCCACCGAAAACGTAGCGCTCACTGCCATCAACAACTATTTCAACCTCGTCATGGCCCGCGAGAATCTCGGCATCGCCCGGCAGAATCTCGAAAACGCATCGAAACTCTACGACGTGGCGAAAGTGAAGCGGCAGATGGGGCAGATAAGCGAGAACGACCTCCTGCAGATGGAGTTGAATCTGCTCGACGCGCAGTCGGAACTCACCGACTCGGAGAGCGCCTTGAAAAGCGCCATGTTCACCCTCCGCTCGTTTCTTGATTACGGGGAAAATGTGGAACTGCTCACATCGGTTCCCGATGCCGTACCGGAGGTGGACATAACCTATGCCGACGCCCTCGACCGCGCCCTGGCCAACAACAAGTTCGCCAAGAATCTGCGCCGCCGGCAGCTCGAGGCCGATTATGCCGTGGCACAGGCCAAAGGCGACCTGCGCGAAATCCGCCTGTTCGCCCAGGTGGGCTACACCGGCACAGCTGCTGAATTCCAGAACAGCTACCGCGGCCTGCGCGACAATCAGGTGGTGGAAATCGGGGTGAAAATTCCTCTGCTCGACTGGGGAAAACGCCGGGGCAAGGTGAAAGTGGCCGAAAGCAACCGCCGCGTGGTGGAGAGCCGCCTGCGTCAGGAGAACATGAACTTCAATCAGGACCTTTTCCTGCTTGTGGAGCGGTTCAGCAACCAGCAGCGGCAGCTCGACATAGCCATGCGCGCCGACACCATAGCCCTCCGGCGATATGACACGAACGTTGAGACCTTCATGATAGGGCGCATCTCCACCCTCGACCTCAACGACTCGCAGCTTAAAAAGGACCAGGCGCGGCAGAACCTCGTGAACCAGCTCTACCAGTATTGGCACTATTACTACCAGCTCCGGTCGCTCACTCTCTGGGACTATGCGCGCCACACCGATCTCAACGCCGATTTCGACCGGCTGCTCCGCAATTAAGATAATCTGTAAGTAACTGGTCGGATTTATTTTGATGTTTGTTCGAGTAAAAAATTTTTAGAAGTTTTTTCATTAACTTTGCCATATGATTCTTATTGTCGACGATAACAAAACCATCAGGCTGTCATTGAGCGTGCTGCTCAAGCACGCAGGCTACGAATCCGAGGCCGTGGCATCACCCGACGAGGCGTTGGTGTCCGCCCGCACAAGGCCCGACCTGCAGCTTGCCGTCATCGACATGAATTTTTCCGACACAACCTCGGGCGAGGAGGGGCTGGAACTGCTTCAGCGCCTCAAGGTACTGCGCCCCGAAGTGCCGGTGATTCTGATAACCGGCTGGGGAAGCATCCCGCTTGCCGTGGAGGGGATGCGCCTGGGCGCGTTCGACTTCATCACCAAGCCCTGGCAGAACCGCATGTTTCTCAGCCGTGTGGAAACCGCATTGCAGCTCGCAGGCACAACGACATCGGCGCCGGAGACCGAAGGATTCAACCGCGTGGACATAGTGGGCAACGACCCCGCGCTCGACTCGATGCTCCGCACGGCGGCTCGTGTGGCGGCATCCGACGCCCCGGTACTCATCCTTGGGGAGAACGGAACCGGGAAGGAGCTTGTGGCACGCGCCATCCACCGCAACTCGCGGCGCGCATCCGGGCCGTTCGTCATGGTGAACCTCGGGGGCATCTCCCGGTCGCTCTTCGAAAGCGAGATGTTCGGCCATGTGAAAGGAGCCTTCACCGGCGCCGTGGCCGACCGCATAGGGCGCTTCGAGATGGCCGACAAAGGCACCATCTTCCTTGATGAAATAGGCGACCTCGACCCCACAAGCCAGGTGAAACTGCTGCGCGTGCTGCAGCAGCACACATTCGAACGGCTCGGCGACTCTAAAACGCGCACAAGCGATTTCCGCATAATCGCGGCCACCAACGCCGACCTCGGCGCCAAGGTGGCGGAAGGCACGTTCCGCGAGGACCTTCTCTACCGCATCAACCTCATCACGCTGCATCTCCCTCCGCTGCGCAAACGTCCCGCCGACATCGAGCCGCTTGCCCGGCATTTCATCGCAGGTTATGCAGCTCAGTGCAACCGCACCGCCCCCACACTCTCGCCAGACGCCGTGGCATTCCTGCAGTCGCAGCCCTTCCCCGGCAATGTGCGTCAGCTCAGGAACCTTGTGGAACGCACGCTGCTCATCTCCACTTCCAGCCGCCTCACCACCGAGGATTTCCGCACCGCCATAGCGCTCGGTTCGGAGCAGCCGGAAGGCTCTCCCGCCACAAGCGACACCGCGTCCACAGCCCCCGTCAAACTCGAGGCTTCCGAAAAAGCGGCCATCGCCGCCGCACTGCGTAAAGTGGACGGCAACGTGACCCATGCGGCCGCACTGTTAGGCATCACCCGTCAGGCGCTCTACCGCAAAATCAAAAAACACAATCTCTAACCCTCCACCTCACCGTTTACACCCATGAGCCGGTCGTTTCTGCTTTGGATAGTCGTGACACTCCTGACAATAGGGATGCTCGCCGCACCGCATCTGTGGCCCGACGCGCCCCAATGGCTCGGCTACGCCATGGGGGGCGCCACTCTCGTGGCTCTCGGCCTGATGTACATCGCGGTAATCAAACCGGTATCCACCGTAATCCGCGGCATGGACCTGCTTAAAGGTCAGGATTTCAGCAGCCGCCTCGCTCCGGTGGGACAGGTGGACGCCGACAATCTGGTGAAACTCTTCAACAGCCTCATGGAGCAACTGCGCTCCGAACGCCTGCGCCAGCATGAGCAGAACTCGTTTCTCAGCCTGCTCATCGATGCATCGCCCATGGGAGTGGTGATTTTCGATTTCGACAAACGCATAACCCGCCTCAACGCCGCGGCCTGCACGCTGATGGGTGTTACCGCCGCCGATGCACACCGTGCCACGCTTGCATCGCTTCAGGGGCAGGTAGCCGCCTGCGCCGCAGCACTGAACGCCGGCGAGACCGAAACGGTCAATCTCAACCATTCGGGAGGAGGGATTCTGCGCCTGTCACGCCTGTGGTTCATGGAGATGGGATTCCGCCGCGAATTCCTGCTCATCGAAAACCTCTCCGACGAAGTGCGCAAAGCCGAGAAAGCCACATTCTCCAAAATGGTGCGCCTCATGGCCCACGAGGTGAACAACACCATGGGCGGCATACATTCGGCGCTCGAAACGCTGATGCTGCTGCACAGCGACGACACCGACGGCATCGCCGAACTGATCGGCAGCTGCTCGGAGCGTTGCGACGCCCTCAGCGGCTTCATAACTGCCTATGCCGATGTGGTGAAAATTCCGGAAGCCCGACTGCTGAAAACCAATCTCAACGAACTGATGCAGCAGCGATTCACATTCCTTGAATCGGTGGCCCGGTCGGCAACCGGTAAAAGCCTGCGTCTCACCCTGAATCCATCTGAGAAGGAGGTCTTTGCTCCGGTCGATGCCATCCTAATGGAACAGGTGCTTGTCAACATCATAAAGAACGCCGCCGAAAGCATAGCCGAAAGTCCACGGAAGGAATGCGGAGAAATCGGCATACAGATTACCGCCAATCCGGCCACCATCTCAATCACCGACAACGGATGCGGCCTTACCCTGGCAAGCGAACAGCACCTCTTCACACCGTTCCACACCACCAAGCCCCACGGACAGGGCCTCGGCCTGATGTGCATAGCCGACATCCTCGAAAAACACGGCTGCTCCTACTCCCTTACATCTACATCCCGTCCGGCCCCCGTTCCCGGCGCCACCTTCACCATCACCTTCCCCACTCCCCCGCGTGCCTGATACCGGCGTTCCACATTCATCCCCTCTCCGCTGTCAGAAAAAGTTATATTTTCAAAAAATAATTCTTCAGAAATATAATTTTGAAGAACTCTCGATTCACGGCCATTTCGGTTTTAACACAAATTAAGGAGAAGTGTGCATAAACTTAATCTTTGCAGTTATTTTTGCGGTTAAAAAATCTTTATCTAACTTGCAGCCGTTTTAGAGTAGTAATTCAACACTTTCAACGCTCAACGTAAAAGATTCTGATAACGTTCAACGCTAAGGTTCCAATATTACAAGTACATATCCGGGGGAGAGGGAAAAATAAACATATTCATACAAGAGACTGATATTTCAGGGAAAGGGAAACTCATTCAACAATCGGCGGCGCACCGGCATGAATCCGGCATGGCCGCTTAAACTGAGGTTTGTAACTTTATTATTTGCATTGGCTTATGATTGAAAGATTTCTTGACCGGACGGAATTTACCGGCTATGAGGATTTTTGCAAGGGTTTCCATGTGAACGTGCCGGACCGCTTCAATTTCGGATACGATGTTGTGGACGCATGGGCGGCGGAAGAGCCGCAACGCGAAGCTCTGCTGTGGACCGACGACAAGGGTGCCGAACGCCGTTTCACGTTCGGCGAACTCAAGGAACTGACCGACAGCACCGCATCGTGGTTCCAGAGTCTCGGCATAGGCCGCGGCGACAGGGTGATGCTCATGCTCAAACGCCACTACCAGTTCTGGCTCGCCATAGTGGCGCTACACAAACTCGGCGCCATAGCCATCCCGGCCACACATCTGCTCACCGCCGAGGATATAGAATACCGCTGCAACCGCGCACACATCCGCATGATCGTGGCTGCCGGAGACCCGGTTATAACCGGACATATCAACGAAGCCATGCCGCGATGCAAATCGGTGGAATGGCTTGTAAGCACCGGGCCTGATGTGCCCGAAGGATGGCTCGATTTCAACACAGGAATAGCGGCCGCACCCCCGTTCGTCCGCCCGGAAGTGGCCAACGAGAACACCGACGTGATGCTGCTTTATTTCACGTCGGGCACATCGGGCGAACCGAAAATGGTGGCTCACGATTTCACCTATCCCCTCGGCCACATTGTCACCGCATCCTACTGGCATAACCTCCGGCCGGGCGACCTCCATCTCACCCTGGCCGACACAGGGTGGGGAAAAGCCGTTTGGGGCAAACTCTATGGCCAATGGCTGGCGGGAGCCGAGGTGTTCGTCTACGACTTCGACCACTTCAATCCCGCCGACCTGCTCGACATGATGGAGCGCTACCACATCAATTCGTTCTGCGCGCCGCCCACGGTGTTCCGCTTCCTCATCCGCGAGAATGTGAAGGGGCACGACCTCTCGGCCCTGCGCTATTGCACCATAGCAGGCGAGGCTCTGAACCCGAGCGTGTTCAACAAATGGAAGGAACTGACAGGAATCTCGCTCATGGAGGGATTCGGGCAGACGGAAACCACCCTGACAGTGGGCAATTTCCCAGGCATGACACCGAAACCCGGCTCCATGGGAAAACCTAACCCGCAGTACGACACCTACATCGCGCGCCCCGACGGCACCCCCTGCGCTCCCGATGAAAAGGGGGAAATCTGCATCCGCGTGCCGGAAGGGAAGCATCAGTTAGGACTATTCAAGGAGTATCTTGACGACGAGGAGCTGACACACGCCGCATGGCACGACGGGGTGTACCACACAGGCGATGTGGCCTGGGCAGACCAGGACGGATATTACTGGTTTGTGGGGCGTAAGGACGATGTGATAAAATCCTCCGGCTACCGCATCGGCCCGTTCGAGGTGGAAAGCGCCTGCCTCACCCATCCTGCCGTTGTGGAATGCGCCATAACGGCGGTTCCCGACGAAGTGCGCGGACAGGTGGTGAAAGCCACCATAGTGCTTGCAGCCGATTATGTGAAGAAAGCCGGCCCGGAACTGGTGAAGGAGATTCAGAACCACGTGAAACGCGTCACGGCTCCATACAAATATCCGCGCGTGGTGGAATTCGTGACCGAACTTCCCAAGACCATCTCCGGAAAGATTCGCCGCGTGGCCATCCGTGCCACCGATGCCGCCAACGCCGCAGCGAAGGCCGTGCGCAAAAAGACAGAACGCCGCCGGGGCGGGAATGCCGCCATCAGCGGCGCAGTTTGAACACAGCCGAGGTTCCGTCGGCCATTCCGACAGAGACGAGCATCACGCTCCCTCCCCATGCCGAAGTTTCGACGGTCAGGTGAAAATCAGTACCCTGCACGGGGAAGGTGAACCGGCGTCCGGCCACATCGAAAACATTCACCGCGGCTATCTTCTGCGGCGACTCGATGTTAAGCACCGTCCCCTCGAACCATACTTTCACGCCTGCATCGCCCGGTGCGGGCGTTTGTGTCCCGTCTATACCGGATGTTTCGGAAGTGATGTTGAAATCGCGCCACTGGTCGGCGGAGCTGAAGGCATCGAACAGCTCGGGCGTCACTTTCAGGACGGCGTCGGCCACATCCACACCATCCCACACCCCGGCTCCAAGCAGAGGAACCGACACCGGAGCTGTGGCATCAATCTCTTTGAGCGACACCCATCCCGACATAGCTCCCCGACCGATATTCTCAAGAGTGGCCGGAAGGATGAGTGTGCTTATATCCGTCCAGCCTGACATGGCGTAATCGCCAATGTGAGTGACAGATGTATTGGAAATAACTTCGGGCGACACGGTGGCTGTTCCGGTCAAAGCATAATCGGGCAGGGTGGTCACACCTTCGGGCAGTGGCGGAATGGGGGTCTGCGAATCATTGTAGAACGCACCGCGGCCAAGCGATACGAGCCCTGCGGGAAACTTCACTTCGGTCAGACCGGAGCAATTGATGAACGCCCATTCGCCGATGGTCACTTCACCCGTGCATCCTTCGGCATCAAATGTGGCAAGCGCGGAATTTGCAAAGGCCCTGTCGCCCACGGTGGCGAGCGACGCAGGGAGCGTCACGGCAGCCAACGACGTGCAGCCGTTGAACGCATCGTTGCCGATAACGGCCAGCCCTTCCGGCAATGCCACCGACTTCAAGGCCATGCAGTGGGAGAAAGCTCCGTCGGGCAGTTCCTTTATGGTGCCGGCAAACGATACCGATTCAAGTTCACCGCAATCGGCAAAAGCCTGCGGTCCGATGGTTTTCGCCGAAGCCGGAATCTCTACCGAGGTCAACCCGTCGCAACCTGCAAAGGCTGAACGCCCGATGGATTCGAGCGACGCCGGCAGACTGACCGATTCAACCGACGTGGTGGCCAAAGCGCCGTCGGCAATGCCGACAAGCCCTGCGGGAAGCGCCACATGACTGAGCGAGGGGAGCATCAGCGCGCCTTCGGGCAGAACGGCCGCCTCGGCAACCGTGCGACCTGTGAAAGTAGGTTCCCCGCTGTAAGCCACAATCTCCACGTCCGAAAGATCGAGCGAACGCAACGCGGTCAAACCTGAACGGATATAGTCGAAATCGCGCACATCCATCGAGCCAGTAACCGTGAGGTCGGTTGTGGCGGCATCCGTGACCGATGTGTGTAGATTGCCGGGAGTGGACTCAACCGTCAGCGCGCCACACAGCGGCGCCACAGCAGAGAATAAAACGGATATGATAATCGAACCTGTTCTTGTCATTGCCTGAATATGAACCGGGGGTTCCGGATTTTTATTCGTTAAACGCTCCCGGAGGTCAAATTATTGCCAATAACCGTTTTGAAAACTTGCGGTGCACCCGCCACATGCAATATTCCCGCCCTGAAAGCGTTATTTATTCACTATGAATAGAATCTCTCTGAAAACATATAGATTTCTCTGGCTCGCGGGCGTGATTGTGTGCGCGTTGCTCACCTCGTGCATCAACGACGACATAAGTACCTCGGCCTCCGACCAGCCCACGTTCTCCACCGACACCGTGCGGTTCGGCACACTTTTCACCGAATCGCCGTCGCCCACACAACGTTTCAAGGTGTTCAATGCCCACGACAAGGGGATGAACATCAGCCGCATAGCATTCGCCGACGACCCGACTGGGATTTTCCGCCTGAACGTTGACGGCATCAGCGGCAAGGAGTTCAACAACATCGAAATCCGCGAAAACGACTCTATCTTCATCTTTGTGGAAGCCACGCTCCCCGAAAACGGACGCAACATTCCGGTGGATGTGGTGGCGCACATCGAATTCCAGACCAAGGGCGTGACACAGCGCCTCCCCGTAAAGGCCTGGGGACGCGACTGCATACGTCTTGACAAGGAAACCATTTTCGACACCGACGCCACCCTGTCGGCCGACAAGCCATATCTTGTGGCCGGTTCAATCACCGTGGGCGAAGGCGCCACCCTCACCATCGCCGAGGGTGCGGAACTTTATTTCCACGACGACGCCTACATGGAGATCCACGGCTCGCTGCGTGTAAACGGATCGGCCGAAAAACCTGTGACAATGACAGGCGACCGCTTCGGCTTCGTGGCAGCCACCATCCCCTACGAACTCATGTCGGGACAATGGCGCGGCATCAGATTCGCGCCCGAATCAACCGGCAATCTCATCAGCCACGCCTCGATTCGCAATTCGGCCGAAGGGATTGTGCTCGACCATGTGCCGTATACCGACGAGACCCCCTCGCTCACCCTGATCAACTCACAGGTGCGCAACACCCAGAACTATGTGCTTCACGCCATCCACAGCAGTGTGGTGGCCGCCGGATGCGAATTTACCGATGCCTCCAGCGGCGTGGTGCGTCTGGAAGGGGGTACTCACAATTTCAACCACTGCACATTTGCCAACTACTATCTGTTCACGGCTCTCGGAGGCCCTGCGGTGCAGTTCACTCACCTCAGTGAATCGCTGGACCCAGCCGAAGAGGAGGATGCCACCCTGCCATATCTTTGGGCCATGTTCTCCAACTGCATCATCTACGGCAACGGTTCGGAGCTGAGCCACGGCGACCTTGACAACACATCGGTGACACTGCAGCGATGCCTGCTGAAATCGTCGGGAAGCAACGACGAGCATTTCATCGACTGCCTCTGGGACACCGACCCGGCATATTACACTGTGCGCGAGCAATATCTGTTTGACTATCGCCTGCGCCCGGAATCGCCCGCAGCCGCGGCCGCCGACCCGGCATGGATGTCGCCTCTGACTCCGTCCGACCGTTTCGGCACACCCCGCGACCCCGCAGCACTCTCGCTCGGAGCCTACCAGTTTGTTCAACCCGACCCACAGCAACCCTGACACATGAAGATATTCCTTTCGGCCGGCGAAGCCTCCGGCGACCTCCATGCTGGTGCCCTTATCGGCCAGCTCAGAAAACTCCAGCCTGACACGGAATTCGCCTTTCTCGGCGGCGACATGATGGCCGAGGCAGCCGGTTGCGCCCCGATTATCCACTACAAGGATATGGCCTACATGGGCTACACTCAGGTAATCAAGAATCTGGGAAAGATTTTCCATAACATGAAGGCGGCCAAAAAGGCCATAGCCGAATTCCGGCCCGACGCTCTTGTGCTGGTCGACTATCCCGGCTTCAACCTCAAGCTCGCGGCATTCGCACATGGGCTCGGAATCCCTGTGTACTATTATATCTCGCCAAAAGTGTGGGCATGGAAGGAATGGCGCGTGAAGGATATAAAGAAATACTGCACGAAGGTGCTCTCCATCCTGCCGTTCGAGGTGGAATTTTTCCGCCGTCACGGCATGGAGGTGGAATATGTCGGCAATCCGTCGGTCGAGGAGGTTGACCGCAAGGAGGCTGAATTGCAGCCATTAGCAGGGTTTGTGGAACAGTGGCGCCTCCCTGCCGACCGGCCTCTGCTTGCCCTCGTGCCCGGCAGCCGCCGCAGCGAGATAGCCAAGAACCTCCCTATCATGGAGGAGGTGGCGTGCCGCTTCCCGCAGTTCCAGCCGGTGGTGGCAGGAGCGCCTGCCATCGAACGCAGCTTTTACCGCGATTTCACCACACTCCCGCTGGTCGACGACGCCACATTCGAACTTGTGCGCAACTCCTCGTGCGCGCTGGTCACTTCCGGCACCGCCACACTTGAAACCGCCCTGCTCGGCACTCCCCAGGTGGTGTGTTACCGTGGCAACGGCACAAAACTGACGTACAACATAATGCGGCGCTTGCTGAAGATTCCGTTCGTATCGCTCCCCAACCTTATTGCCGACAGCGCCATTGTGCCCGAGATGCTGCTCTACCGCTGCACCCCCGACACCGTGGCGGCAGAACTTGAGAAAATTCTGCCCGGCACCCCCGGCCGCGACGAGATGCTCCGCGGCTACGCCCGCATGCGCGGCCGCCTCGGCAATTCCAACGCCCCCGCCCGCGCCGCCGAGGTGATACTTAACACCATATCTTAATTTTAATATCATGAAAGCGTCGGAAATTCAGGAATTATTCAATAGTTTTGAATCCATAGCCATCGAATACGATGGCGTTGAATGCTGGAGTGCGAGAGAACTTGCGCCGGTAATGGGCTATGTGCAATGGCGCAACTTTACTGCTATTATCAAGAAAGCAAAGGAATCAGCCTCCAACGCGGGCGAATCAGTGCGCGACCATTTTGCTGACGTCAGCAAAATGGTTCCCCTTGGCTCAGGCGCTGAACGTCAGATAGATGATGTCATGCTGACGCGCTATGCCTGCTATCTTGTGGCACAAAACGGCGACCCACGCAAGTCAGAAATAGCCTTTGCTCAAAATTACTTCGCAGTCCAGACACGCCGGGCCGAAATCGTTCATCAGCGACTTCTTGATTATGAGCGCGTACAGGCTCGTGCCAAACTGGCCGAAACCGAGCATACCCTATCGGGAGTGCTTTATGAACGGGGCGTGGACTCCAAAGGCTTCGCCATTATCCGCGCGAAAGGCGACCGCGCGTTGTTCGGTCTGGATACATCCATGATGAAACGCCGTGTCGGGGCGCCGGAAAAACGCCCGCTCGCCGATTTCCTTTCCACGATAGCCATAAAGGCCAAAGACCTCGCCGCCGAAATGACTTCCGTTAACGTTCAGCAGAAAGACCTGCGCGGTCAGGTCGGCATTGAGCGGGAACATATCGACAATAATAGCGCAGTCCGCAACATGCTGCTTGACCGAGGCATACGCCCCGAAGCTTTACCACCTGCCGAAGACGTGAAGAAAGTGGAACGTCGTCTTAAATCAGACGAGAAGAAAATTCTCACCAGAAAAAAGAAATGACCGAGGGCTGAATTACGGCAAATGAATCACTGTCGGCGGCAAAAAGCCACCAAGAACGATGAGTTCTACACTCAATTATTACGATATTGAGCGCGATATAAAATCCTCTCTTAAGCTGCACACTCCGTCATTTCGGGAATATTAGCTAACTTTGCCGTTGGAAAGGTTTATACCGCTCCACTACATTTTGGAAAAATCAGAAGCATTATGCTCATCTTGTAAACTGAAAACGTAGGAAATTTTCAAATGATGCAAGAGATGGCATCGTGGTTCTCACGCTCATAGCGTGGGCTGCTATTGTCACATCTGCATCAACAGGTTTCCTACGACCTTCAGTTTAAATGTGGCATAGTCGGCTCACGTTTCCATTTTTGCGATATTTTGAAATGACATCAATAATAACCAATCAATATGCACAAAATTTTACTTACCCTGTTTTTTGCAACGCTGTCGCTGCCGCTGATGGCTACAGACAGTAATGCAACGGTCAGCAGTGACAGCCATACAGTTACTGTGCAGATGCACGATGGCGGCACATTCAGTATCAAAGTCGGCAATGAGCCGGTGAAAATTAAAATCGTCTGCGCCGATGGCAAGACAATCGGCAGTGTCATACTCGGAGATATCGACCTCACAGCTCAGCTCGACGATGACAACTGCCTCACTCTCAACAATCCCGACAATGCCGATACCGCTATCACATCAGACGGCTTTATTACAATAATCTATTCCGAGCCTGCACAACAATGAAATCCAGAATTCTCACACTGTTTCTACTGTTGATGGCTTCGCTCTCATCAGTAGCCGAAATCACAAATATAGAGTTAACCCAGAATGAGTTCAGTCTCATAGCAGGGGAAACCGCCCAAATAAGGATGAAAGTCACAGCCAACGGTGAATACAGAATGTCGTATAATTCAAATGACCAAAGTATCGCCCAGGTATCGGAAGACGGCACTATAACTGCTGTCGGCGAAGGATCGACCATCATATTCATAATGGGAGATTGGGACAATAATACAGGCCAGCCTTATACGACATCGGTTACTGTCAATGTCACTATGCCCGACGGAATGTTTTATGTTGACAATTTTAAATGCAAGTTCACCGACGATACCCGATCCGCCATCTCCATTCTTGGAGAAGGGGTGCATTATACCCAGGTGTCGTGGACATTGAATATCCCGGCCACCCTCAAGCCGGTATTTATGGATGCGGATATCCCAGTCACCCATATCGCAGAAGGTGCTTTTGCGGATTGCTCCCATATTGGCCGTGTGATATTCTCGCGCGGAGAAGGCAAACTCACTCTTGGCAACCGATGTTTTGCCAATATCCCTTTCACAAGCCTTGAGATTGACCGTGATTTTCTGATTGCTGAAGATGGAGTAACCGCACAACACCCGTTCTTTGCCGATGAAGAGACTGCCCAAACCGCAGCTGAGGTGATATTTGGTGAAAATATGAAAGAAATCTGCAGTTATGCACTTTCAGCACCTGGCGCAGGGCGCTTCACCGCCATTCAGTTAGGACGAGGAATAACAGATATTAAACAGTATGCGCTTTACGGGACTGGGATTGAGGAAATCACCCTTTACGGCGCTATTGAAAACATCGGCTCCAATGCTTTCGGTAGTTGTGGCAATCTAAACGAAGTAAAACTGTACTCAGATGCCCTTAAAAATGCCAGTATTCAGGATGCCTTCGGGCCCGAGACTCTTCAGAATGTCACTTTGACAGTTCCGGCAGGTACCCTCTCAGTATTTGCCAAGGATACCGGGTGGAATAAATTCCATTGCATAGCGGAATCCGATGCACTTTTTACGGTCGACGGACTGTTGTGCAGGCTTGATGACCGCAGGGGTAAAGAGGGTCAGGTAATAATCGATGGCGCACTTTTCCCCGTTGAAACAGACGAGACACTCATTATTCCCGGCTCGCTTACTTATAAGGGAGAGGTTCATCCGATCCGCCATATCTGGAATGATGCTTTTGCAGGTAACGAACGGATCAAAAGAATAGTAATCCAGCCAGGCGAAGAATACATATATCTCGGTGACCGCTGCTTCGGCAATGTGCCGTTTACGAGTTTCGAACTCGACCGTAACTTCACATGGCAACGCGGCCAGGAATCCCAGTCGCCGTTCAAGTACGAGGGAGACGCACCTTTGGCTACCTTGATTCTCGGCGACAATATGACCGAGGTGGGCAATAATGGTTTCACTTATGCGGGAAACCGTTTTGACAAGGTTCAGATGTCGGACAACATTACAAGCATCGGTTATAATGCTTTTGGGGATTTCACCAATATTACGGAGCTTAAATTACCTTCCAGGCTTGAGGAAATAGGCAAAATGGCTTTCAAAAAGTGCAGCAGCCTCAAATCCCTGATTATTCCTGCATCCGTAAAATCAATCGGAGAATATGCATTTAGTTCATGTATTGCTTTGGAAACGCTTGAGTTTGAGGGCACCGATGAAAATATCAAGATAGACGACTATGCTTTCGACTGGTGTTTTCATCTGAAAGAAATAACCGTGCATTGGGAAACACCTGTTCCCCTGCAAGTCCACACATTCTCACGCCCCGCCACTGATACACCGGCAGCTTTAAACGTACCAGAGGGCAGCCTCAGAGCATACAGCCGGGCGGAGGTATGGGAAACATTATCGTTTATCAGCGACGGCACGGAGTCATGGCCACATGCTGTGACTGTCAGCATACCGGACCATGCCGCGTTCACTGTCTACGGGCAAGTCGCTCCGCTGAATGTGAATATCCAAGCCAACGATGAATGGTCCATCCATTCGATTACCCATAACGATACCGATGTAATGCCACAACTTGACACCGAAGGCAATTATACCATTGACGGTGCAGCTGATACCACAAACCATAATCTCAACGTTGTGTTTGAAAAGAAAACTCCGACGGGGATCGGTGACATAGACAACGGTTCCGATAATATACACATCACTGTTACAGACGGTATAATTCACATCAGCGGTATGCGGAACAATACTCTTGCCGAACTCTATAGTTTGGATGGTATTAAGATATATATCGGTAACGAGCGTGATATCCACATAAACAGGCAGGGGACATTTATCCTTTGCATAGGCCACCACACATTTAAATTGAATATCTGATTTTTGGGGGTGTGGCGACACCGCTGTCGAGCTTCACATTCCCTAACTAATTCAACGGACTTCGGGGGCAACTTTAGGTTGAATCCGAAGTCCGTTTTTATTTGGTCTGACTTCAGCTTGGGCGAATGTTCTTCATATGGATAAGAGTCCTCGGTTTCTATGCCAGTTGTGGAGGTTGTTGGTTTTTCGGGATTTTTTGCGTAAGTTTGCCGGACATCTTAAATTGCAATTTATTATCCAATGTGTCCGACCGGCAACCTCCGGCGGCTGTTCTTACTTACATTAATCCTACATGAGAGACTTTAAACTTTTATGTGCCACTGTTCTGGCATGGCTGGCATGCGCGGCCGCCAACGCACAGGTCATAACCACCAATCCGGCCGTTGTGACTGAATCCACCAAAAATCTCACCATCACATTCCATGCCGACTGGGGCAACCGTGGCATGGCCGGACTTGCGTCGAACGTGAAGGTCTATGCCCACACCGGTGTGATCACCAATCTGTCAAAAACCAACGCCGACTGGCGCTACTGCACCTCGAACTGGAATACTCCCCAGGAAAAATTCCGCATGACCAATGCCGGCAAGAATCTCTGGACCATCACCATCCCCGACATCCGTGAGTTCTATGGTGTTCCCGCAGGCGAGACCATCGAGAAACTCACTTTCGTGTTCCATTCCACAGGCGTTCCCGCCGAAGGCAAAACCGCTGTGGGCGGCGACATTACCCTGACGCTTCTTCCCGAAAATTTCCCGGAGCCCGTCAAGGCGGACTTCCCGGGCGGCAACCCCGTGCCGGGTGTCACCACCAATGCCGACGGCTCGGCCACATTCTGCATGCTTGCGCCCGGCAAGGAGAGCGTCGTGCTCCGCGGATCGTGGAACGACTACAAGATTGTGCCCGAACAGCAGATGAACTACACCGACACATCCGACGGCATGCGCTACTTCTGGACCACCGTCAGCGATGTGGCCGACGGCACCGACAAAATCTACTACTATCTGGTGGACCATCAGATGGAAGTGGGCGACGCATGGGCCAAACTGGTGCTTGACGCCGACAACGACAAAACCATCTCCGCTTCCGTATTCCCCGACATGCCGGTATACCCACCTCGTCTGGTCAACAGCCCGACCATACAGCAGAGCAACATCCCCCTTGCCGTATATAATTCCGATGCCGACAAATTTGACTGGGAGGTGTCCGACTTCAAGGGCGTGGCTCCATCCGACCTTATTATCTACGAACTGCTTGTGCGCGACTTCACCGGCACCGAAGGACAGAAAAAGGGGAACGGCACCATCCGGCAGGCCATCGACAAACTCGACTATATCAAGGCTCTCGGCGTAAATGCCGTGGAGCTGATGCCTGTGATGGAATTCTCCGGCAACCAGTCGTGGGGCTACAATCCGAACTTCTACTTCGCCCCCGACAAGGCCTACGGCACACCCGACGACTACCGCCAGTTCGTGGACGAGTGCCACAAGCGCGGCATGGCCGTAATTATCGACGTGGTGTTCAACCACGCCGACGGATGGCATCCGTGGTTCAACATGTACCCCCCTGTCACCAGCCCTGTGTTCAATGCCTTCGGTTCGGCTCCGCACGATTACACTGTGTTCAACGACTGGAAACAGGAAAGCGCCATGGTGGAGCTGCAGTTTGAGGAAGCGCTCAAATACTGGCTCACGGCCTACAAGGTGGACGGCTTCCGCTTCGACCTTGTGAAGGGACTGGGTTACAATGATTCATACAACAACCCCACCTACGATGCCGCCATAAACGAATGGGGCAAGCCTTCAAATCTGGCCGACCTCACCAACAAATACAACGCTTCGCGCGTGGAACGCATGAAAAAACTGCACGAAGCCATGCGCACCGTCAATCCCGATGCATATTTCATCAACGAGAATCTTGCGGGCGCTCAGGAAGAGAATGAGATGGCCGCTGACGGTGAACTCAACTGGGTGAACGTGAACTACAATTCATGCCAGTTTGCAATGGGATTCCAGTCGGGCGCCGAGCTTAACAACTTCTATGCACCTAACTACAGCCGCACTTGGGGCTCGACAGTGAGCTATGCCGAAAGCCACGACGAAGAGCGCATGGCATATAAACAGAAAACCTATGGCGCCACCGGCGTGAAAGGCAACGCCGACATGAGCATGCGCCGTCTCGGCTCTGTGGCCGCGCAGATGATTCTCACCCCCGGCGCCCACATGATATGGCAGTTCCAGGAACTCGGCGACGACCAGACCACCAAGAATGCAACCGGCGGCAACAACACCGGCAACAAGAAAGTGGTATGGAGCCTGCTTGACAAGCCCGCCAACAAGTCGCTGCACGACAGCTACGCCAATCTGTGCAAAATCCGCAACTCCAACCGCGCGCTCTTCACACAGGACGCCGAGACTTACGTGACCCTCAACCCGTGGACATCCGGACGCTCCATCGCCCTCATTTCAGGCACACGCCAGCTGCTGCTTGTGGTCAACCCTGCCGTAAGCGGCAATCCAATCGAGATGTTCGTGCCCATGACGGTGGATTTCGGCCGCCTGGAACTTCTGGACGCCAGCCCGGCCACCACTCCGACTCTGTCGGCCGTGTCAAAGCGCTCCATAACAGGTCTCGCTCCGGGCGCATACGCCGTGTATGGCACTCCTGAGGCATCGGCAATCGAATCGGTTGAGGCGGAAGCATCTACCACAGGTTTCTCGGTTGAAGTTGTGGGCGGCGACATCACTGTGACCGCAGCCGACGGACGCACCCTCGCCCGAAATGAATTCGAGGTGTACACCACCACAGGCATGCAGGTAAGCCCCGAGGCTCCTGCCAAAGGCATCTACATTGTCCGTGCACTCGGCGCGGCAGCTAAAATCCGCATCTGATTCTTATCAACATAAACAAGCGGCGGCGCAGTGTCGAAGAGCACTGCGCCGCCGGATTTATAACCATATTTTTCAGTTGTAGGGTCGCGACCTGTCGCGACTGCAGCCTTTAGGAATCCACTGAGCTATTGGATTCTGAGTATTATTCCGATTCTCGTTTGCAGTCGCGACAGGTCGCGCCCTACCATTTGGAATGACTTTATTTAGGATTCACTTGATAAATTACTGACAGTACGGCTATTTGTAATCACACCATTTATTTATGCTTCAATGGCAAATGGCACTGTATCGTTTTGGAGCGGCCGGCAATCAGAAATAGAAATTGGTGGTCTTGGGATAAAACAGCATGCCTGAGCCTACTTCCTGAGCCACGCTCTCTCCCATCGAGTTGGCCACGATGGCCAGGGCGAAACGCATGGCCGAAGCGGGGCCGTTGGCAGTGATGATGCGGTCGAGCGCGATTACGGGAGCATCGCGGTAGACGGCACCGCACATCTGCTTTTCAAACGACGGATAGCATGTGGCCTCCTTACCTTCGAGAATGCCGAGCGGAGCAAGCACCACGGCAGGTGCGGCGCAGATAGCTGCAATCTTGCCGCCGAGAGCCTGATTCTTAAGCAGAGAACACAATGGTGCGTATTTCGCGAGATTGGTGGAACCGGGCATTCCGCCGGGCACTATAAGCCATTCCGGAGTGAGAAAATCGGTTTTCTCATACACACTGTCGGCAGTAACTGTCACACCATGAGCGCCTGTCACCTCACGGGTGGGCAGAATCGAAACGGTTTTCACATCCATGCCGGCACGGCGCATCACATCAACCACAGTCAGAGCCTCGACTTCCTCGAAACCCGGAGCAAGAAAAAGGTAAGAAGTGTTCATAACGACTAAGTTTTAGGTTGTTAGTAATAATCGTATTGCAATGATAGAGGTAGAAAAGAACAAAAAAGATAAGGGTTGAGCCGGTACTGCCGGAGATAACTGTGGTGAGAGGTTAGAAGTATGACTGGATAATATCGGCTGCCAATGCTACGACGTACGCCATGAGGGGTGGATGCCGCATGCCAATGGCTAAATGCAAATATGCGATTAAAAGTTCAATTTCACAAATAAAAAAACGGGCTTTCGATGTAACCTGCTAAAAAAACGCCTTTTGCTTTGGCAGATTTTGGAAAATGCGTATCTTTGTGCGCTTAAAGCGCGCCTACACCTCAACGATGTCGGCGTCACACCCACTGAAAATAAAACAAAACATAAACCATTTATTATCCAAGCGTTGCCGCAGGCTCGCGACATCCCAACGGCATATGCTTGATATTAAATTATTTACAACACTAAATGTCAACACTCGAACAAATCCGTCAGCGCCCCATCCTGATTATCTCCATTCTGGGCCTGGCACTCTTGCTGTTCATCCTGACGGCCGTTGACCGTCCGGGCGAACTGTTCACCGACAACCACACCGTGGCCAAAGTCGACGGTGAGAAAATCGATTACATGGAATTCCAGAAACGCGTGGAGCGTCAGCAGGAGCAGATGCAGCAGCGCGGATACAGCAACGTGGATCCCGCACAGGTGCAGGAATACGTGCTTCAGCAGATGATTTCCGAGACACTGATGCAGAAAGAGTTCGACCGTCTGGGCCTCACCGTTACCGACGCTGAGCTTTCAAACGCCCTGCTCGGCAAAACACCCCACCCCTACGTGCAGCAGATGGTGCAGAGCATGGGTATCCCCAGCGCACAGCTCCTTTGGGAGGCTGCCAACAACCCCACCAAGGCTGGCATCACCCCTGACCAGGCTCCCGCCTACCAGCAGGCTTGGCTCGCACTCGAAAAGGACACCGAGCAGATGCTCCTCCAGCAGAAGTTCATGAGCCAGTTCGCCGGCGTGCTCACCGCCAACAAGCTTGACGCCGAAGCCATCTTCAACGACAACGCCTCGACATCGACAATCGCATACGCAAAGAAGGACCTCTCCTCGCTCAAGGATGAAGATTTCCCCGTGTCCGACGCAGAAATCAACGACCTCTACAACACCGAGAAGAACCGTTACCGCATCAATGAGCCGCAGCACATGGTAAGCTACATCGCCGTGGATGTGGTTCCCTCCACCGACGACCTCGCCGCCGCCCAGAAGGAAGTCGAGGACGCTATGGTCGGTCTCCGTCTCAACGAAGGCACCGAAGCCGTGGCATCGAACGGCAAGTTCTACGTGAACCGCGTATCGGCCACCGCCACCTCGCTGGCTCCCGCACTCCGCAAAGCCGTTCCCGGCATGGCAAAGGACTCCGTAGCCATGGTTTCGTTCATCGACAACCAGTACACAATCGCCAAACTGCTCGACACGACCACTTCGGTTGACTCCGTTCTGGTTGACCTCGCATTCATCAATGAAAGCGTTGATGCCGACTCGATTATCAGCCGCCTCAACACCGGCGCTGCCAAGGCCGACCTCGGCGAAGCCCTCTCGCAGAGCCAGGACAGCATCTGGGTATCGCTTCTCGACCCCTCGATTGCCACCCTCAAGGATGAAATCGCCAATGCCGAAACCGGCAAATACTTCAAGCCTGCCAACGGCCAGCCCGGCATGACTATCCGTGTGGTCAACCGCAAAGCCCCCGTCACAGTGTACGACGTTGCCGAAATCACCTACGACGTAGTTCCCTCCAACGCCACCATTCAGAAGCTTAACGGCGACCTCCGCAAGTTCCTCGACACCAACACCACCGCCGCCGCCTTCAGCGCAGAAGCCACCAAGGCCGGCTACTCGGCACTCACCGCAGTTGTGACCCCCTCCACCCTGAGCATCAACGGCCTCCCCGAAAGCCGTGGAGCCGCCAAATGGGCGCTCGGAGCCAAGAAGGGTCAGGTTAGCGGCGTATTCAACAACGACCGCGACTCCCGCCTGCTCGCTGTGGCTGTGAACGACATCTACGACGGCAAGTTTGTGCCCGCCACCAACGAACAGGTGCGCACATTCCTCACCAACAAGGTACGCAACAACAAGAAGGCCGCCAAACTCGTGGCCGACTTCACCGGCAAGGGCAAATCGGTGGCTGAATATGCCGCCGCCATGGGCGTGAAAGCCGACACCACTCAGGTTACATTCGGTCAGGCTTACGTGGCCAACTTCCCCATGTATGAAAGCGCCCTGCAGGCCAACGTGGCTGTTGCCAAGCCCGGCGCTCTCGTAGGCCCGATCGCTCTCAACCAGAGTGTAGTGGTGTTCACCGTGACAAACGTAAACAATCAGGGTCGTAAGTTCGACTTCGAGAACGACGCAATGGTATTCAACCAGCGTGAAGGCGCAGCCTCGTTCCAGCGCACACTGCCCGACGTAATCCTCGGCAACAAGAAAATCGACAACAAGATCCAGAAATTCTACAGCGACCGCCAGTAATCAGGCTTGCGTCTCGCAATCCGGCATAACAAAGGCGGTGTGTCACTCCAACGACACACCGCCTTTAACATATCCTCCACCAAAACCTAAACAACCATGAAAACAACTGCCTTAGCCGCACTGGCCTGCACCGCCATCATCGGCAGCGCACCCACAGTCAATGCCCAAAGCCAACAGCCAGACGCGCCTGCCACCCTGACAGCGCAGTTCACCGACGGCTGGATGGCGCCATATTTCGGCCTGACCACCGATGCTCAGCGCACCTGGGATATGGAGGTGCGTATGGAGCAGGACGGCAGCAAACTCAGAGTGATAAATCCCTATGGAAGTGCCGGATTCAAACTGGCAGCAGGCGAATCAAACGCCACAACCGAGCCGCACGACATAGTGTTCGACATCTCGGATCCGGATTTTGTCCGGGTGGAGCTTGGAGAAGCATACACATCACCTGAAGGGGTATTGGGCAACGGAATGCAGACAGTATGGGTGCAAGGCCGCGCCGACTACCTCGTTGCCGCCGGACGCACCCCCGAAGTAATCACTCAGAACGAGCTCAACGCCACTTTCGACGGCACCACACTCATTGTGCCACAGGCAGTGCTCGGATTCTCCTCCAACCCGCTCCAATGTAGCGAAACATGGAATGCCGGAGCATCCGCCACCCGTGTGGAGCTGAAACAAAGTGCGGTCGAGACAATCCTGACCGATGACACCATTCAGCCTGACGGAGTAACCGGTCCCGAATATTTCAACCTCCAGGGCATGCCGGTGTCCCACCCGGAATCCGGCAACCTCTACATCGAACGCAGCGGCCACAACGCACGCCTCGTCAGGATGTAACCGCATCCGGACACATTTCCGTTTTCAACTGATACATTTTCCTCAACACCATGAAATCCCGATTCCTCATTATCGCTTTAGCCGCCACCGGCGCAATCTGCTCCTACGGACAGACTGTGGAGCAGACACCCTACGGTGCGAGAATCATCACACCACAAACCGTCACCGAACTGCAGTTTTTCACCCCGGCGTCAGTCAGGGTTGTGAAATATCCGGCGTCGGCACCTGCCCCTGAAATGCGGGAAAGTCTGTCGGTCATAGCTCATCCAGCCGGAACAAAGGTCCGGACAATCCGCACGGACAGCACCCTGACTCTCAGGACTGCGGCACTTGCCGCCACCGTAAGCCTGACGGATGGCTCAATATCGTACACCGATTCCGACGGGAAACTGCTCACCAGCGAATGCGGCACGCTGTTTTCGCCCGTGGACGATGCCGGCCGTAGCACCTATGCCATATCGCAGCGCTTCAGGCTTGCCGACAATGAGGCCATCTACGGCCTGGGCAACTACGAGAACGGCACTCTCTCGCAGCGCGGATGCACCCATACACTCCAGCCGGGCAACATCGAGGACGGAATTCCTGTGATGCAGTCGGTGAAAGGCTATGGCATAATCTGGGACAATTATTCGCCGATAGCATTCAGCGACAATGCCGAAGGGATGTCGTTCACATCGAGCGCCGGCGACTATATGGATTATTATTTCATGTACGGCGGCAATGCAGACGGGGTGATAAGCCAGATCCGCACCCTCACAGGCAAAGTGCCCATGTTCCCGCTATGGAGTTTCGGCTTCTGGCAGAGCCGCGAGCGTTATAAAAGTCAGGACGAGCTCCTGGAGGTTGTGGCGCGTCACCGCAAACTCGACGTACCCATCGACGGCATCATACAGGACTGGCAATACTGGGGCAACAACTACCAGTGGAACGCCATGGAATTCCTCAATCCGGGATTCCACAATCCTCAGCTCATGATGGACTCCGTTCACTCCATGAACGCCCACGCCATCATCTCCATATGGTCCTCATTCGGGCCGCAGACCAAGCAATACCGCGAGCTTGACAGCAAAGGGCTCCTGTTCAACATCGCCACATGGCCGGAATCGGGCATCGACAACGTGTGGCCGCCGCGCATGGACTACCCTTCGGGTGTACGTGTCTACAATCCATACAGCGCCGAGGCACGCGACATATATTGGAAACACCTCACCCGCCTGCACGACTTCGGCATGGACGGATGGTGGATGGACTCGACCGAGCCTGACCATTTCAATGTGACCGAGGCCGACCTCGACACCCCCACCGGCATGGGGTCGTTCCGCAGTGTGCGCGGTGCGTTTCCGCTCATGACTGTAGGCGGGGTCTACGACCATCAGCGCCAGGTGTCGGACAGCAAGCGCGTGTTTATCCTCACCCGCTCGGGCTGGACGGGTCAGCAGCGTTACGGGTGCAACGTATGGAGCGGCGACGTGTCGTCCACCTGGGAGATGCTGCGCAACACCGTGCCTGCACTGCTCAATTTCACACTCACGGGCAACCCGAACACCAACTCCGACATAGGCGGATTTTTCTGCGGTGCCTACAACAACGGACGCAATGACAACTTCGCCACACGCAATCCTCAGTTTCAGGAACTCTATGTGCGCTGGCTACAGATGGGAGCATTCACCCCAATGATGCGCTCGCATGGCACCGACATAAAGCGGGAGATCTATTATTTCGGCAAGGAAGGTGAGCCTGTCTACGACGCAATCCGCGATGCCATCCGGCTTCGCTACCGTCTGCTCCCCTACATCTATTCCACCGCATGGATGGTGACCGACGGCGACTACAGCTATATGCGTGCGCTGTGGATGGATTTCCCCGCCGACACCGCCACCCATAATTGCCACACACAGTTCATGTTCGGTCCGGCACTGCTCGCCGCTCCTGTGCTCACGGCACAATACACACCGGAGAAAGTGATGAATCTCGACGCCAACACCGGATGGAACCGCACGACCACAACCGACGGCACCGAAGCCTTCACCGTGGATTTCACCGCTCCGCGCACCTACGGCGTGTATCTCCCCGCAGGCACGGAATGGTATGACTTCCACTCTGGCGAACTGCTGCAGGGAGGCGATTCGGTGAGTGCATCCACAACTCTGGGCACAATGCCGCTGTATGTCCGGGCCGGTGCCATAATTCCCATCGGACCGGAAGTGCAATACGCCACCGAAAAGCCCTGGGACGATCTTGAAATACGCGTCTATCCCGGAGCCGACGGCCGTTTCACGCTCTATGAGGATGAAGGCGACAACTACAACTACGAAAACGGGGCATACTCGACAATAGAATTCCGGTGGAACGACAAATCGAACCGGCTGACCATAGGCAAACGCACAGGCGATTTCCCCGGAATGCTGGCCAACCGCCTTTTCCGTGTGAAAAACATGGCCACCGGCCGAATGACAGAAGTGAATTACAACGGCTCCTCACAGACGATGCGCCTGTGAGACAGTCGCATGCAACGCTACATAGACATCATAAATGGAAAAATGGAAAACTCTGGCGTCGGAATACCTGTTCCGGCGCCCGTGGCTGACAGCCCGACGCGACACCGTGCAACTCCCCAACGGCGTGGTGCACGACGAATACTACGTGCTTGAATATCCCACATGGGTAAACGTCATAGCCATCACCACCGACGGACGGTTCGTGATGGTGGAGCAATATCGCCACGGCCTTCAGGACATATTCACAGAACTTGTGGCCGGTGTGGCCGAAAAGGGCGAGACTCCCCTTGAAGCCGCCAAGCGTGAACTGCTGGAGGAGACCGGCTTCGGCGGCGGAGAATGGACGCTTAACACCGTGCTGTCGGCCAATCCCGGCAGCCAGAACAATCTCACCTATTCGTTCATTGCCCGTGGGGTGGAACAGATTACGGGACAACATCTCGACACGACCGAAGATGTCAGCGTGCGCATCCTCACCCGCGAGGAAGTGTACCGCCTGCTCGCCGACGATGAAATGAAGCAAGCCCTAATGGCTGCTCCCCTCTGGAAATACTTCGCTCTCAATCCCCGCTGACCATCCTGAGCGTTCGCCCGTCGCGCCGGCCGTGGAAAAATCTGTCGAGCACACGGGCGTAGATATCGTCAGGCGAGACCATGTCAAACAAAGTCATGGACGACCGCAATTTCACGCTGTCAACATTTCCGAACACATCCACAATGTCCACCTCCGGCAATGCCAGAACCGCCTCGGTCACAGCTCTCAGCCGCCGGTTAAGCTCCGGATGCTCCAGATAGGCGGCAGCCTCATCTATCCCGGCGAGGCCGTAGAACTCCGATTTGTAGGAATAACCCAGATGCTTGTGCTGCGGAAACACAAACCACATCCAGTGCGTCTGTTTGCGCCCCGCCTGCAATTCCTCCAGCGCCATAGGATAAGCATAATCCTGCGCAGTAATAAACCGTTCGAGGTTATATTTGTCCTGTTCCATATCTATATTCACATGAGTCAGATTTTTTGCAATCTCAAAAATTCACCATAAACCACCATGTTGCCATGAAAAGAATTTTATTTGCTATAACACTCATTTAGCAGTATTGACATACGATGTATAGAATCATTAATCCCTGTGGAACCTCATACGTTTGTTTCAACTGGCGTAAGACGGCCGGACTCCGGCGCTGTAAACACATAGGAAACATAAAGTCCCTCTCCACCCCTGCAAAACTACAGGCAGAATTATCTCAGAGGCTTTTATTATGAATCCAATGCAAGCCATTATAATGATTGAAAACATTGTTATAATGATTTAAAACAATGTCTGTACTTTCATCTTAATAACATTTTCTTTTTTTCTACACATGAGCCATTTTTTAAATGCAGGATGATTATGAACCCGGTGTATTGTAAATCCTTAATGTCAGTTATATCCGGCAGCCGGCTCATTTCATTGCCATAAATATCAAAGATCACATAGCATTCGTCACTCTCTGCCACGGAACCGGAATCAATTCCAGAATGCGGGCGCCTGTGTGACTCTTCTGCATTATATTCGGTAGACACCACACCATATGGCTGCAATTCAATGGTGAATGTGGATTTGCCATATTGATTCTCTGCTGAAAAATCAATCCAGGCATAATATGGGGCTGTGATATGGTCGGCCACTCCCTCAGCAATGCACGGTTTCTGAATATAGCATGATTTTATTATCGAGCTATATTCCTCCTCGACATCAACTCTGATTTTATCGGCACCACGATATTTGACCTTATAATAGACATCGTAGGAAGCATATGGGGAATTATCCACTATTTTTACAATCTCTGCAGTCTCAATCAGAGGTTTCAACTCAAGAAAAACTTTAAACGGAGTTGCATTCATCTCTTTTCCATTCATCTGACAACTGAATGTCAATGTCCCTTCAATATCGCCATTGATGTTTATTTTATATGGAGTTTCATCTGTAATAGCCTCAATGCGGCAAGACAAATTATTATCAGCCAAGGTATTGACTTGGGTGCTACCATCTGCCAACGGCAGAGAGAACTTCCATGTCGGGTTTGAAACCGAGTAAGAAGTATTGGCAATCCTGAAAACATGTGGCTCATATGCCGATGCAAGGCCAGTGTCCGGCACATCGTCACTAATGATTGTTAATTGTGCCTGACGCTCAGTGTTCGAGCCCTGCCCACTGAGTTTACTTGACCGCTGCAGTTTTGATAATATCGGGATTTTAATATTGTTTTGAACAGGACTTACATATGTGTCGGAATAAGTCAGTACAACATCTTCCACGTCCTGCGCAATTAAAGTGAATGGTGCAATACAAACAAGCGCACACCAAACGTAAAGATGCTTCATTGCATCTCGCACAATTCTGACGGAAGAATGTAACGAAGGATTGTCAATAATCTGTTTCATAAACCCTGTGTTCTTTAATGTTGATGAATGGATTTTATGATTTGAAGGTAATCCGGTTTTTCCTTTTTGCAGAAATCCAGTTTACAGCATATGTTCGGATACAAATATAACATGGAAAGTGGTCCAAATCAAGATGTGTTAGAAAAATTCCGAAATGTTAACGCGCAATTCGCAACAAATCAATAAGATGCAGAGACAGGTGTATAATTTTTTGTTTTTGAGGTAAGACCGGAATGCATAAAAACAGGCCTTTAAAGCCGTTTATTTCACTACTTTTTTTTGCAATTTTTCGGACATGAAAAGCAAACAAACGCCCAATGCTTGCTTATGTACGTAATTTGTTTTGTCCCCATTCCTGTGCATCTTAGAGAGTGTTTGAATTTAACACGAAAAGCATCAAAGAATTCTTTTCATTCATTCAAAGGTCTTTTTTCGGCTGCTTCCGCCAAGTTGCATCGGTCACGATGCCCGCATCGCTTCCTCTTCAACTCGCAGAATCAGTCTGAAAAATCCTATTTGAGTGAATGAAAGTGAAATTCAAACACACTCTTAAAATTTCATACATTGGAGAGTTGCGGGCGTTATTTGGGGGTGTTGAAAATTTTATTTACATTTGTGAGTAGAATCTCCGGGAGGGCTGCGGCGCTCCGGGGCAGTCAGACAAATCTCATAAAACGCGATAATTATGCGAACCAACTATAAGCGCGTGCTTCTCAAACTCAGCGGCGAATCGCTCATGGGAAGCCAGCACTACGGAATAGACCCCGAACGCCTCGGCCAGTATGCCGAGCAGATAAAGGCCGTGGCCCAAAGCGGCGTACAGGTTGCCATCGTGATCGGCGGAGGCAACATCTTCCGCGGCATGCAGGGAGCCGCCAAGGGTTTCGACCGCGTGAAAGGCGACCAGATGGGGATGCTTGCCACCGTTATCAATTCGCTGGCGCTCAGTTCGGCCCTGACATCCATCGGGCAGCCGGCCAACGTGTTCACCGCCCTCAACATGTATCCCATCGGTGAATACTACAGCAAATGGAAAGCCATCGAGGCCATGGAGGCCGGGAAGGTGGCCATCCTGTCGGGCGGCACAGGCAACCCGTTCTTCACCACCGACACCGGGGCCGCCCTGCGCGGGGTGGAAGTGGAGGCCGACGTGATGCTCAAAGGCACCCGCGTTGACGGCATCTACACCGCCGATCCGGAGAAAGACCCCACTGCGACAAAATTCACCGAAATCACTTACGATGAGGTGTACACACGCGGCCTGAAAGTGATGGACCTCACCGCCACCGCCCTGTGCAAGGAGAACAAGCTCCCGATCATCGTGTTCGACATGGACACCCCGGGCAACCTGAAAAAAGTGCTCGAAGGCGAGCCGATAGGCACGCTTGTCTATTGACCGCAACCCATCCAAATCAATCAACACGAATAAACAACCCTCTTTTTACCATACCCAATGACTGATCCGAAAACCTATCTCGACCCGGCTGAAGAGAAAATGGAAATGGCCGTGATGTATCTCGACGAAACCCTGCAGCGTATCCGCGCAGGCAAGGCCAACCCCAAAATTCTCGACGGCATCCGCGTGGACTACTACGGGTCGCAGGCTCCCATCTCTAACGTGGCCAACGTGTCGGTGCCCGACGCCCGCACCATCGCCATCACCCCGTGGGAGAAATCGATGTTCAAGGAGATTGAGAAAGCCATCATCAACTCCGACCTCGGCATCACTCCCGAAAACAACGGCGAGGTGATCCGCATCGGCATCCCGCCCCTCACCGAGGAGCGCCGCAAGCAGCTTGTGAAGCAGTGCAAAACCGAGGCCGAGCAGGCAAAAGTGAGCGTACGCAACGCCCGCCGCGATGCCATCGAGGGCCTGAAAAAAGCCATCAAGCAGGGCATGCCCGAGGACGTAGAGAAGGATGCTGAGACCACAGCCCAGAAAATCCACGACAAATATCTCAAGCGCATCGACGAGATTTTCACTGCAAAAGAGAAAGAGATTCTCACCGTGTGATCATCACGTTGCCGCTGCTTACGGCACCCACCCATACACTAACCGGAGTGTGTCATGGCACCGCAATGCCGTGGCACGCTTCCGGTTGTATTGATTATATGGCAAACATCAGTAACTTCAATCGTTAAAAGTAGCCCCTTACAAACATGCAGCGCGTCCTGTTTCACAGCACCATCTTCGGGCCTATCCATTCGCGCAGGCTCGGCACCTCGCTCGGCGTAAACCTAATGCCCGACGACGGAAAAGTATGCACCTTCGACTGCCTCTATTGCGAGGCCGGATTCAACGCCCAGGGTCCCGGCACAACCGGACTGCCCCCGCGCGAGGTGGTGGCCGCACAGCTCGAGGCAAAGCTCCGGGAGATGCACGCCGACGGAACCACGCTCGACGTGATCACATTCTCAGGCAACGGCGAGCCGACGCTGCACCCCGAGTTCCCGGCCATCATAGCCGACACCATGCGGCTGCGCGACAGCTTCTATCCCGAGGCCAAGGTCAGCGTACTCACCAACTCCACCCGCATCTTCACCCCGGAAGTCGCCGAGGCCCTGACGAAAGTGGACAACAACATCCTCAAGCTCGACTCCGCCGTGGAAGACACCATGCGAATCATCGACCGCCCCACATCGCCTGCGTTCACCGTAGAGAAGGTGGTGGAATCCCTGCGGCAATTCGCTGGCACAGGCATAATCCAGACCATGATGGTGCGCGGCCAGTGGGAGGGCATGGAGTTCGACAACACCACTCCTGCCGAGGTCGATGCCCTCATCGAAGCCTACCGGCGCATCGGTCCGCGCGAGATAATGCTCTATTCGCTCGACCGCACCACCCCGGCAAAGACACTCGTGAAAATCGAGGCGCCCGAACTTAAGGAAATCGGCGAAAAGATTGCCGCGGCAACCGGCATACCGGTACAGGTGAACTAAACAACCCCTACAGCCACATATGCCCCCGCCATTTCTCCAACCCGGCGACCGCATCGCCATCCTCTCGCCTGCTTCGGCCATAGCGCATGAGCGCATCGACGGAGCGGCAGCCACATTGCGCCGTTTAGGCTATGAACCGGTAGTGATGCCGCATGCAAAAGGGGTGTACGGCTCGTTCAGCGGCACTGTGGAGGAGCGTCTGTCCGACCTCACCTCAGCCCTGACCGACCCATCGGTGAAAGCCATCCTCTGCTCGCGCGGTGGCTACGGCTGCGTGCATCTGCTGCAGGAACTTGACAAAATTCCTGCCGGACACTTCAACAAATGGCTCATCGGGTTCAGCGACATCACGGCCCTGCACGCCTTGTGGGCGCGTAAAGGCTACGCATCGCTCCATGCCTCCATGGCCAAGGCGTTCGCCGCATACGGCACTCCGGAGGTCATCACCGGCCTTGACGAGGAGATTGCCATCCTGCAGGGAGAGAACGTGACTATCCAGGCCCACTCCAACGGATCACAACAGCTTGCCGGCCATTCGGGCAAAGCACATGCGCCGGTGCTGGGTGGAAACCTCGCCGTTCTCGGCGGACTGATAGGCACGCCGTTCGACCCTCTGGCTGCCGCAGCACGCCGTGGCGAGGATTTTATCCTGCTCGTAGAGGACATAGCCGAGCCTATCTATAAAGTGGAGCGCATACTCTACCAGCTGCTTCTCACCGGCTCCCTTGACCATATGAAGGGGCTGATTGCAGGCGATTTCACGGAATACAGACCATCACGCGACCATGCCGGCATGCAGCAGATGATCGAGGCATTCATTGCCCGCAACCTGCGCGGCAAGACGGATATACCCGTGACCTACAGCATATCCATAGGCCACAGGGACGAAGCGAACTATCCTGTGATTCTTAATTGGCCTGCTACACTGGAAGTTACCGCCGGAAACTGCTACCAGCCGGGAAGCACGGCCACCACCCTCACTTTCGGCTGAATGTCACCAGCCGCCGGAAGCACCGCCACCGCCGGTCATACCGCCGCCGAACGAGCCTCCGCTGAAACCGCCGCCACCGCCGAAGCCACCATGGCCACCGCCGGGGATAATCACTACCGGAGGCACCGCCTCCTTGGCAATGACATAGGGTTTCTCAAAACGTTTTCTGCAGTTGAGACATGTGTAGTCCTTCACACCCCTCCCATCACGGGTGGTTGTGGGACGGATAATCATGCGGTCGTTGGTGAGCACGCATGCACGAGCATGGCATGAGGGGCACACCGTATAGTTTTTCTTAGGATTCACATAGGGGATGATATCGGTCTCACCGCACGACGGACAGAGCCACACGTCATAGTCCACCGAATCCAGGCGCTCCTCGGCATCCTGACTCGGAGTGAGATAGGCGTTGTCGTTGTCCTCATCCACGCGCTCCATACGTGTGGAACAGTTGGGACACAGGCGCTTGTGCATACGCACATGCCTCATCAGCAGCACCAGGACAATATATGCGGGAAACACACATCCAAGCGTCAGGAACGAGGCCATGAGCATGGCGAGGCGGATGCCGTCGAGCGAACTGTAACGCTTGGCAGTGGGCAAACGGCGCTCGCCGAAATAGATTCCCAACACCAGAAAAAGCGCCACCACCCCGGCCAAAGCGCAAACGCCGAGATAGAATTCAAAAAAGTTGTCATCCTCATCCGTGGCATCCGACTGCTGTCCGGACATAAGCTCCTCCCGCGCCTCGTCGGAGGTCATGGCCTTATGCATGGTGGAAAGCGCGGCAAGCACGCCGCCGTCGTAATCCCCTGTGCGGAAATGCGGGGCCATGTCGTGCCTTATGATGTTCGAAGCTATCACGTCGGGGAGCACCCCTTCGGCGCCGTAGCCGGTGCGTATCACAGCCTTACGGTCGCCCGTGGAGATGAGGACGAGCACACCGTTGTCCTTGTCGCCCTTACCGATGCCCCAGGCGGAGAAAAGGCGGGTGGCGAAATCGTCGATATCCTCACCTTCAAGATCCGGCACAATAACCACCACCGGTTCGGCCGATGCCTCACGCCAGATTGAAGCCAGTGTGGAATCGGCCTGCGACCGCGCCTGCGCCGACATGGCGCCTGCCATATCCGACACATACCGCGTGCGGTCGGCCACATGCACATTTGGAATGTCCTCAACCGTGAGGGCATGAACAGGGAGGATGCAGGCGAGTAAGAAGAAAAACGCCGAAAGGCGGGTCAGGAGTTTCATTGTGTTTGTTTGGAGATTGGTGATTTCCGCGATGAATCGCGGAAGCTGAGACAAAAAATGGATTTAGAGAGACGGGGAAATGGGCTCAGACTGCATGGAATTAGGCTGGAGAACCCGGGGAAAAGGGATTCAGACTGCCGGGAGGGAGAGGCCGTTGAGCTTGCGGTAGAGGTCGAGAGCATAGACATCGGTCATGGCCGAGACGTGATCCACAACAGCCTGTATGCGGTGGTAAAGCTCGGGGGCATGCACGTCGTACTGCTGCGGCACTTGCGACAGAAGCAGCCGCGAATAGTTGAGCGTAGGGTTGCATACGGCATGCACCAGTTTTTCGAGCAGGAAGGAGATGATGCGGTTACCGGCCAGTTCGATGTTCACCACATCGGGGGCGCGGTAGATGCGTTCCCAGCTCAAGGCGTTGCACTGCGCGAACGCCGCATGCTGCAGTTCAGGCACTTTGTCGAGCAGGTGTCCGGTGAACTCTCCGCTAAGGATGGCATCCTCGTTGGCCACGAACGCCTCGGCGCAACTCTGCACCAGGGCGCCAATCACACCCGAACGCAGATAGGCAATCTGCTCGTTGGGGTCGGTGATCATGGCCATAACCTGCTCGCAGCGTGCCCGTCGCTGCGGCTCGAAGAAGGCCAGGAAGAGCTGTTTCACTTCCGGTGTGGAGAGGATTTTCAGTTTATGTGCATCCTCGATGTCCATCACTTCGTAGCAGATATCGTCGGCCGCCTCCACAAGGTAGACCAGCGGGTGGCGTGCATAGCTGAGCCGGTCGGCACCGTTGTCCTCAAGGCATATCATGCCCAACTGCGAGGCGATGCGCCGGAAACTGTCGCGTTCGGTGGTGAAGAAGCCGAATTTGTTGCGCGTCCCCGCAAGGGTAGAGCTGTAGGGATATTTCACAATCGATGCCAGCATGGAGTAGGTCATGGCGAAGCCGCCGTTGCGCCTGCCGTTGAAGCTATGGGTGAGCAGCCGGAACGCGTTGGCGTTCCCTTCGAAATGCACAAGATCGGCCCAGCATTCGGCCGGGAGCTGCTCTTGCAGCGGAGCGCCCGCACCTTCGGAAAAGAAGGTGGAGATGGCCGTCTCGCCCGAATGACCGAACGGAGGATTGCCCAGATCGTGGGCCAGACAGGCCGCCGCCACAATCTCGCCTATCGAATCGAGCGCGGCACGGGTGGCGGCATCAGTGTGCCGCGCACGCAGAGCCGATGCCACCTCATTGGCCATCGACCGCCCCACACAGGCCACCTCCATGCTGTGGGTGAGCCTGTTGTGCACAAACACACTGCCCGGGAGCGGGAACACCTGGGTCTTGTTCTGGAGCCGGCGGAAGGGTGAGGAGAACACCATGCGGTCAAAATCGCGCTGAAAATCGGAACGCGTGCCGCCGTTGCGGCTGTCGTGGTAGTTCTCCAGCCCGAATCGGCGGTCGGACACAAGGGTGGCCCATTCCATCGGCCTGTTATGCCGTGATGCAGACTGGTCTGATTTATGCGCGGTCATGTTCATTCTTGTTGGTCTCCACCTTCCGGGAGGAGATCGTCATATTTCTGATACAGGAAATCGTTGTAGGGGAAACGCTCGGCATGAATCTGACGGGCCTTTTCGTAAATGAGCTGCTTGAGCTCATCGATATTGGTGCCCTTCTTGGCCGACACGAACACGCAGTTGCCCGGGTCAAGGCGGTTCATCCACGTGGCTTTCAGTTCATCGAGGGGGATGTTGCGCGCGGTGCGCGGTGTGAGGTCGTCGGCATCTTTGGGGATATGGCTGTATGCATCAATCTTATTGAACACCATAATCATGGGCTTGTCGGCAGAGCCGCATACCTCGGCAAGCGTCTTGTTCACCACCTCTATCTGCTCTTCGAACTGCGGATGGCTTATGTCGACCACATGCAGCAGCAGGTCGGCGTCGCGCACCTCGTCGAGAGTGGATTTGAACGATTCGACAAGGTGGGTGGGGAGCTTGCGGATGAATCCAACGGTGTCGGTGAGCAGAAACGGCAGATTCTCGATAGTCACCTTGCGCACGGTGGTGTCCAAAGTGGCGAACAGCTTGTTCTCGGCAAACACGTCGCTCTTGCTCAGCAGATTCATCAGCGTGGATTTCCCCACATTGGTGTAGCCCACAAGAGCCACGCGGGTGAGCTTGCCACGATTCTTGCGCTGGAGGGTCTTCTGCCGGTCAATGTCGCGAAGCTCCTCCTTCAAAAGCGAGATGCGCCGCAGGATGATACGGCGGTCGGTCTCGATCTGAGTTTCACCGGGACCACGCATACCGATACCGCCACGCTGACGCTCCAGGTGGGTCCACATACGTGTCAGCCTCGGGAGCAGGTACTGGTACTGCGCCAGCTCCACCTGCGTTTTGGCCGTGGCCGTCTGCGCGCGCTTGGCGAAAATGTCGAGAATCAGACTGGAGCGGTCGAGAATCTTGATCTGCAGCTCCTTTTCGATGTTGGCCACCTGCTTGGACGACAGGTCGTCGTCGAAGATGGCCATACCTATCTCGTTTTTCTCAACGAATTCCTTTATTTCCGTCAGCTTACCGCTCCCCACGAAGGTGCGCGGATTAGGGTTCTCCACCTTCTGTGTGAACCGCTTCACCACCTGCGCCCCCGCCGTGTCGGCCAGGAACTCAAGTTCGTCAAGATATTCATCAACCTTTGCCTCATTCTGCTGCTGGGTCACAAGCCCCACAAGCACAGCGCGTTCGGTTGTTTCTTTGCTTATTACTAATTCTTTCATGCTCAATTACAAAACACAGTTGTCAGGCCCTGCGCCTGCACATAACCGTCCTAATTTACAAAGATACGTATAAGTCGAGTGCAAAAGCAAATTAATTTGCTTTTGCCGAGCGAAAGTATCTAAGACCTCTGTCAAAGATAACAATTTTTTGTGGCTCAAGTTGAAATCCCGCCGCCTGTATTTCTGCCGATGCTGTTATCCATGCATAAAACCGCCCCAAAATACTAATGGCGTGACATAAATTTAATAAACAATCGTTTTTATTCATTCAAAAAAATTTGCAGGATTGAAACTTGTTTGTAACTTTGTAGACAGGTAAGAAGACTCAATGCTTACCGATATCGCTTCAGACCTTCCGCAGAACGGGAGGTTTGCGGCGTATCCGCCATTTTCGCACATTGCGATGTGCTTGTCAAAACGATCAGCACCATGACAACCGACCAGTCGCACCCGGCAATGCCGGCCACAACAAGGGATTCACTGGTGATAATCCCTATGTATAACGAAAAGGAAAACGCCGCAGCCATAATCGATGCGGTGCTCGGGCTGTCACATCCTTTTGACATACTGGTAATCGATGACAATTCGCCCGACGGCACGGCTGAAATCGTGAAAGGGAAAATGGCGGCACACCCAGGCCGCGTGCACATAATTGAACGCCGCGGCAAACTCGGACTGGGCACGGCCTACATCGAAGGGTTCCGCTGGGCGTTGGCTCACGGATACGAATATGTGTTCGAGATGGACGCCGATTTCTCCCATAATCCGGCCGACCTGCTGCGCCTGCGCTCGGCGTGCGCCGACGATGGCGCCGACGTGGCAGTAGGCTCGCGCTACATAACCGGAGTTAATGTGGTGAACTGGCCGATGGGGCGTGTGCTCATGAGCTACTTCGCGTCGAAATACGTGCGACTGGTCACGGGGATGAACGTGGCCGACACCACCGCCGGATTCGCATGTTACCGCAGCGAGGTGCTACGTACCATGGAACTCGATAAAATACGCTTCAAAGGGTATGCGTTCCAGATTGAAATGAAGTTCACAGCCACGCGATGCGGATTCAAGGTGGTTGAAGTGCCTATCGTATTCGTGAACCGCGTGCTGGGAACCAGTAAAATGAGCAGCGGCATTTTCGGCGAAGCCCTGTTCGGAGTTATTCAACTGAAGCTCAACTCACTGACCCGCAAATTCCCGCAGAAGCACACCGGCGCTTCGGGAACGGCCGGGAATTAAGCCATGTTTTAGCATGAAACCTCGAATTCTGACAAACGGCCTGATTGTGAGCGACGGATTCCGGTTCGTCGGCAGCATTGTGGTAGATAAAGGGCTGATTACAAAAGTGGATTTCGGACGGGTTGACACCTCCACCATCGATACTGAAAACTACGAAGTGCTGCCCTGCGACGGCAAAATAATCCTACCGGGCGTAATCGACGAGCATGTGCATTTTCGCGACCCGGGCCTTACGGAAAAGGGGGATATGGCCACCGAAAGCCGCGCGGCACTCGCCGGCGGCATCACCTCCTTCTTCGACATGCCCAACACCAACCCCGCCACCACCACCATCGAACAGTGGGAACGGAAAATGGAACGTGCAGCCGAATCGTCGGCCATCAACTACTCCTTCTTTTTAGGTGCAACCAACAATAACCTCGACGAAATTCTTCATGCCGACTACACACGCATCCCCGGAGTGAAACTCTTCATGGGCAGTTCAACCGGCGGCATGCTTGTGGACAACGACAGCACCATACACCGGCTGTTTGCCAATTTCGGACGCATCATAGCCTGCCATGCCGAAAGCGAAAAGGAGATTGCAGCCAACCGTGCACGCCTGCAGCAACAGTTTCCCGAAGGGATTCCCGTGGAATATCACAGCGCCATACGGTCGGCAGAGGCCTGCTTCAAGGCATCGGCAAAGGCCGTGGAACTGGCACGCGCCACAGGCGCCCGCCTCCATCTCATGCACATCTCCACCGCAAAGGAACTGGAACTGCTCACCCCCGGGCCGGTGACGGCAAAACGAATCACAGCCGAAACGTGCCCTCACTATCTCTGTCTCACCGATGACTCGGTGGCACAGACCGGAGGTCTTACAAAATGTAATCCAGCCCTCAAGACCGAGGAGGACCGCCGGCAGCTGCTCCGCGCCGTGGCCGACGGACGCATCGATACCATCGGCACCGACCACGCTCCCCATCTGCTTGCGCAGAAACAGGGCAATGCCCTCACCGCCGCATCGGGGATGCCATCGGTGCAATTCGCACTCCCTGTAATGATGCATCTGGCCGGCAAAGGCTACTTCACTCTGGAGGACGTGGTGGAACGCATGGCCGCCGCCCCGGCAAAACTCTACGGCATATCGCGCCGCGGATTCATCCGTCAGCAGTACATGGCCGATATGGTGATAGTGAACCCGGATTCGGAGTACGAAATCACGCGCGACTTGGTGTTAAGCCCGTGCGGCTGGAGCCCATACGAAGGTCTGCGCACACGTTTCCGCGTGGAGCAGACATGGGTGAACGGCGAACCGGCCTACGTCGACGGAGAATTCACCGGACGCCAGACCCCACTTGCCGTCCGTTTCGACATCTGACCCTACCCCCCCACGCCCCGAAAACAATAACTGCGCCGTATCAATTCAGATTTGACACGGCGCAGCATTTTTTTTATTTATCGAAGGGACGGGAGACGGCACCTCTTTTGTCCCGGAAGCAGTGACTGTCAGCGCGGTATGGCATCGTAGGCGGCAAGAGCCTCCTCAAAACGGTTGGCTACGTCGGCAAATTTGTAGAGACCGTCGGCATTTTTCTGCAGCCCTTTGAGCGACAGCGGATAAATCATGGGAGGATTGTCGAGCGACAGCAGTTCCATGTTGCGCAGCTGGTCCACGCTCTGATAAACCAGATTGATGTCGGCATATTCCTCGCCGTCGGGGCCTACAAACTTCTCGACAACGATTTTCGAACCAATGGGAGTTTTCTTCTCGATGGCGTTGGGCAGTTCATATTCCTCCACGCCGAGTGCGGTGGCCACGGCCGAGAGATTGCTGTCGTGTCCCACAAGGAAGGTGAATTTGCGGTCGGGCGACCTCAGCTCGTCATACATGTACTGAATCAGCGGGTGCGATACGTTCACGGCCACGATGGGAGCTGTGAACAGTACGTCCTGATACACATCCTTTATGTGAGCCAGACGGCTCCAGTCCTCTCGTGTCAGTTTCTTTCCGAATGCGGCCTTTACGCTGTCCGGCTCCTCATAATACTGCAGGATGAAGGCATCCGACGCCGCATTCAGGTCCTTGAGTGCCGAACCGGCCTTCATCGACGGCTCCTTGAACTGCTCGAACACAATCTCCGTGTTGTAGTTCGAGAAATCCTTTAGTTTCGGATCATTCTCCTTTGCCATGGGTGAATCTTTGGTGTCCATCACCTCCTGAATGAATGCGTAGTCGGGGGCGATGGCCTCGTTGATGCCAACAATACCCTTTTCACCGCCCATGGCGTTGATCTGCTCCATGGCCGTTGCCACGAACTCGGGGCTTACCTTGGTGAGCTGCGGGTTGAACAGCGGATCCATCTTGCTGGGAGTGTAGCGGTGGTTGACCTTCACACCGCCAACGGGCATGAAACCGGATGTGAAATACTGCGCCGTGGCTATGCAGCGCTGCATGGAGTTGGCAATCACGTTCACATCATCGGCCGTGGGCGCATAGTTTTCGGGGAACATGCCGGCGTCCACCAGCCATTTGCGGAAATACTGCCCCATCATCGTCTCCAGGGCGCCCCCGCGCGATGTAAGCTCGCTTTTGCCGGCGCTCCATTTGGTCCACTGGTGAGGCGTCATGCGGCCGAGGTCGCTCTTGCTGTCGCTCAGAGGCGAGCGGATGTTGTGGCGGCTGAGCACCACAGCCTCCTTCAGTTTGTATTTATCGTTGAATTCGCGGCTGCGTTGAGCCTGCGCGTTGGTGATGTCGGGAATACTCAGACATATAAGAGCTATAAGAGCGGCGATAAGAGTCCTCATGGCTGTGTATGTGTTTTTAAGTGTGAATAATAAAGATTTTTGCGGTGATAATTATTGAGCATGCACTTCATTGCTTTGCTGCTTTATTAAACAGCAGCCGACAGGTTTGGTTCAGGACGGCCGACGTTTTCCGGGGATGTTTAAAAACATAAAATACCCGACCCTATTTTCACAGATTTTTAGCAAACAAACATTAAACGCGATGCGTTATTAAAGGCGATAATTCTTGAACACACACATTGTGCCTACCTACCTCTTCACATTAAACGAACCATTTTATCCACGCTTTTTACTATCACGACATGAAACGCACAATTTTGCTCTTATCCGCAGCAGCCATCGCCATGACAGCAAGTGTGCCTGCCGCCAACGCACAGTATGAGAACAAGCTCACCATCAAGCCCACAGGACGAATCCTGATGGATGGTGCCATATATGCCCCCGACGGCGCCCTATACAACGAATATGACGAGCAGGGACAGCTGGTGGAATCGGGGCCGCACTTCGCCGACGGGGTTGCGCTCCCCGACGTGCGCATGGGCGCCAAAGTGAGCTACGGCCACTGGCAGGCGAAAATCGATGTGGGCTACGGCTACCAGAAACTCGGATTCAAGGATGTGTATATCCAGTATAACTTCAACCCGTCGAACTTCCTGCGCGCCGGCTACTTCGTGCACCAGTTCGGCCTGAACGCAGCCACATCAAGCTCGATGAAACCGGCAATGGAAGCGCCCACCACCGACGATTTTTTCAAGGCCACAGGCCGTAACATCGGCATCATGTACGTGCACGACAAGGATGCGTTCTTCACCGGCGTCAGCGCCATTGTGGACGGGTCGTCGATGTCGAAACCCGCCAACGAGCAGGGAAAGGTGAGCGCCGGAGCGCTCACCCGCCTGGTCTACCGTCCGCTCCGCACCGAAGGACGCGTTGCACAGGTTGGACTTTCACTGTGGTATCAGAGCGCCCTGCATCATCTGGCCGACGACGGCACGGTGACGGAAGGATACTTCGATTACTCGGCCAACTTCCCCTCGCGCGTTAACAAGATCGGGATGCTTTCGGCCAACGTGTCCGATGCCAAGGGTGTGTTCAAGCTTTCGCCTGAAATAGTGTTCGCCTACAACCGCGTTGCCCTTGAAGGCCAGTATTACTACATGAACATCGCACGCCGCAACGGGCAGGAGAACTATCGCGCACAGGGCGTGTACGGATTGCTGCGCGGCATTCTTATCGGCGGAGACTACGGCTACTCGCACGGCGATGCCGGTCTGGCCACCCCTGCACCAAAATCGCTCGAAATGATTGTGGGCTACAACTACACCGATGCCTCATGCCACAAGGCCGGCGTGTTCGGCGGCCGCTCCAACGACTATTCCGTGACATTCAACTACTACATCAACAAGTATATGCTTGCCCGTCTGCGCTACTCCTACACCGACGTGCGCGACAGCGAGGTGCTGGGCTTCCACAAATGCCACGTGAACGCCATTCAGGCACGCCTGCAGATTCTGTTCTGACCGCACTGTATCCCTACATATCACACACGCCCCCTAAAGGAATGCCATAAAAAAGACGCCGGCACGGCTTACCGGAATTCCGGTGCACCGCGCTGGCGTCTTCTGTATATGTATAGAGTTTCGTGAATTGTCTGAAAATGTGGTGTGCGGGTATGTCTCTTTTTACGCCGCAATGCACATTTGAATTAAAATCTCAGGCCTTAAGCCTTGGCGTTGGCCGAACGACGGAGATTTTCCCACTCGTCGGTGTACTTATATGCCAGAGAGGCATTGTTGAAGTACCATTTGAACGCCTTTTTCATCATAGTTGTTGCTTTCATAACGTTCTGAATCTAAAAATTAAACTTTCCGGTTGACACTGGATGCATGTGCATTCAATGGCGGAAACCGGGATAACTGTAGGGAGCTGTGCAATCGCCTGTCACACGAAAAGCATCTGACTCTCCAAACGAACGGAAGCATTTACCAACTTCCGATTTAAAAACCTTAACAATCGATCTCATAATCTCATAAATTTAAGTTATGAATACTATGCCTTGTTTGGAAACCTTTCATCGGGTGAATCTCTATTCGCCATTCTGAAAGCAAGGTGCCCTGTCTGGGCTGTTGTGTGTCCCTCTATCGGGATGTTCAATAATAAAACAATCTTTACGCCTGCAAAGTTAGGCTGTTTGTTAGAATTATGCCACAAAAATATGTTTTTTAACATATTCTTTGAGCAACATTTCGCCGGTTCCGCCGCGTAAGCATTTGTTTTACCGCAAATTAGGTCATTAATATTTTTTCACATCTGGCCGGGGAGTAAACGGTCATTTTTCAGGCAAATAATGAAGAAAAAGGACATTGATATCAACGATTCCTTACAACAAAGCCTGCTCAGGTGTCTGTTGGGATACGCCTTCGGCACAATGTCTCTGCTTTAAGAGGACAACTTAAATGGGAGTCTGTCAAATTGTAGGGTCGCGACCTGTCGCGACTGCCGATGTACAAATCAACATTTGGTTATGATTGAGAATCACCACGTTGCAGTCGCGACAGGTCGCGACCCTACAATTTGCGGTTTACAATATGTGGTTATTGAATATGATGCGGGAATTATTAATATGTTGTAGGGACATCGCTTGTGAGTGTGAACAGCGTGCCGCAATGCGGAACTGTTGATGCATACCGGTTATGGCACAAAAAAATCCCCCTGCGCGGTGATTGCACAGGGGGACGGTATGGATTGATGTCAGGCCGGAGGGCTGGCGGTCAGGATGGACCGCCGCAATCGCGGCCGGACGTGGCGTCGGGGCGGTTTATGCCTTGCCCGAAAGTTTCTCTTTCAGAGCTGCAAGAGCCTCGATGTCGCCGAGAGTTGTCTTCTCAACGGGAGCGGTGAGGGCGGGAGCCTCTTCAGCCTTGCGGGTGGCACGTTTTGCCTTGCGGGCTTCTGCCTTATCGGCCTTGGCCTCATCTTCGAAGATGCGGCTGTGGCTGAGGATGATGCGCTTGCTGTCCTTGTTGAACTCGATTACCTTGAAGTCAAGTTTCTCGTCAACCTTGGCAGATGTGCCGTCTTCCTTAACGAGGTGCTTGGGAGTAGCGAAGCCTTCAACACCGTAGGGGAGCTGGATAACAGCACCCTTGTCGAGCATTTCGACAATTGTTCCGGGGTGAACCGAACCAACGGTGAACACGGTTTCGAACACATCCCAGGGGTTCTCCTCGAGCTGCTTGTGGCCGAGGCTCAGGCGACGGTTCTCTTTGTCGATTTCGAGAACGACAACTTCGATGTCGGCACCGATCTGGGTGAATTCCGAAGGATGTTTAACTTTCTTGGTCCAGGAGAGGTCGCTGATGTGGATGAGACCGTCAACACCTTCCTCGATTTCAACGAACACGCCGAAGTTAGTGAAGTTACGCACTTTGGCGGTGTGGCGCGAGTTAACGGGGTATTTGATTTCGATATCTTCCCAGGGATCTTTCTTGAGCTGCTTGATACCGAGGCTCATCTTACGCTCGTCGCGGTCGAGGGTGAGGACAACGGCTTCTACCTCGTCGCCAACCTTCATGAAGTCCTGAGCGCTGCGCAGATGCTGGCTCCAGCTCATTTCGCTCACGTGAATCAGACCTTCTACGCCGGGAGCAACCTCCACGAATGCGCCATAGTCGGCCATAACCACAACTTTGCCTTTGACTTTGTCGCCGACCTTGATCTCGGAAGCCAGAGCATCCCAGGGATGGGGCTGAAGCTGCTTGAGACCGAGGGCGATGCGCTTCTTCTCGTCGTCGAAGTCGAGGATAACCACATTAAGCTTCTGGTCGAGCTGTACAACCTCCTCGGGATGGCTTACGCGGCCCCAGGAAAGGTCGGTGATGTGGATAAGACCATCGACACCGCCCAGGTCGATGAACACACCGTAGGAAGTGATGTTCTTGACAGTGCCTTCGAGCACCTGACCCTTTTCGAGTTTGGCGATGATTTCGCGTTTCTGCTGCTCAAGCTCGGCCTCGATGAGAGCCTTGTGGCTTACAACAACATTGCGGAATTCGGGGTTGATCTTCACAACCTTGAATTCCATGGTCTTGCCGACGAAGATATCGTAGTCGCGGATGGGTTTCACGTCGATCTGCGAGCCGGGGAGGAAAGCCTCGATGCCGAACACGTCGACGATCATGCCGCCTTTGGTGCGGCATTTGATGTAACCCTTGATGATTTCATCGTTTTCAAGAGCCTGGTTGACACGCTCCCACGAACGCGATGCGCGAGCCTTGCGGTGTGAAAGGATGAGCTGGCCCTTTTTGTCTTCCTGATTCTCGATGAACACTTCCACAACGTCGCCCACCTTGATGTCGGGGTTGTAGCGGAATTCGTTCATGGGAATGATACCGTCGCTCTTATAACCGATGTTAACCACAGCCTCACGTTTGTTGAGGGCGATGATGGTACCTTCGATTACATCTTTGTCCTTGACGGTGTTGAGCGATTCGTCGTAAGTCTTGGTGAGTTCCTCACGGCTTTTCTCGCTCTTGGTTTCGCCTTTTTCGTAGGCATCCCAATCGAAATCGGCGATTGGAGAGTTTTTAACTTCTTCAGTCATTTAAATAACAGGTTAATAAATATGGTTTATAACAATCTCGACTTCAGGACATTGCGCTGCAAAACAGGCGCAACAATCCCAAAGTGCCCCGAAAGGCTCTGCAAAGTTAGAACTTTTTGTCTAATCTGCAATGCGTTGCTCCCTCATATTCTGCAATTTTTCAGCGTTTTTCCGCCGTTTTTTCAAAATGCCGATTACGTTTGTCTACGGAACGTCTCACTGCCGCTACCTCTACGAGGTGCTGCCCGTCTGCTCACTACCTCCCCATGATGCGCTGCGCTTTCATGGTTTACCACGGCACATCGCCTCCGGCGATAGCCTTCCCGCAACGCTATAAAAACAGGGCGGAAGGTAGGGACGCACGGCCGGTGGGCGTCCGGATGCTTTAATGGGTGCGCCGGATGGCGTAATGGTTCCACAATGTCGTGGTAATCATCAATTTGTAGGGTCGCGGCCTGCCGCGACTGCAGGCGGAGAAGGGTGAAAACTCAAATCTGTGGTGTGCGTTCTATTCCTCAGGGTTGCAGTCGCGACAAGTCGCGACCCTACATTGGGATGGCCGGGGAAACGAGACTGGGGCGTACATGGGTGCACACCTACGCCTGGCGGGGGCATCCATGCTATGAGATGCTGCCGCATATGGCACACCTCCTTATGCAGACGCGGCCCACATGGACTTCGTCGGAAGAGGCACGAAAATCCCACAATTTCAACAAATTAAGAACAAAATGAATACGATTAACAACATTTAACTATTGGGGGGGGTAAATCGGGGTCTTTTGCCTACCTTTGTCCGTGTACATCAGCAAATTCCCATACCCCATAACGTCACGCCGATGTGAACCGGCGTGGCGGAGCATCTCCCTCCACCAGAAATTGGTAAAATATTATTAGGTAACCATGGCGGCGCCCCACCCGGAGCGCCGCCTTTGGTTTTATGCAGCCATTACACCTCCCAAAAACTACCTCTCATCCCCTATCATTCTCCTAAGCATTTAGCTTTTTGCAGCTATCAACGCCACCGCCATATAATAGCATTGGAATCTTATCCGCATAGCATCAATTACATGGGCTTTACTTATTTACATGGGATTATTTATTTAATTGTAGGGACATCGCTTTGCTATGTGAGGCATATTTGCGCAATTTTCCGCATTGGGCGGTAGCGATAGCGCTCACCCACGCTCCACATCGCAAAGCGATGTCCCTACAACAGATCGACAATTTGAAGTTATCGAATCAACTCAATAAACGCAGATTGTAGGGTCGCGACCTGTCGCGACTGCAAAGTGATGATTTTCAACACATAATCACAGCGTTGGTTTACAAGGCGGCAGTCGCGACAGGTCGCGACCCTACAATTTGGTGTAATCCCGTTACGCATTTCTCTGAAGTTGGTGGCATTGTGATATGTTGCTCCCTAACAATCGGGGCACACCGGATAATGAAGGCGGGAGGATGCTGGAGAGTTGGGCGCGGAGGGCACGGGATATTTCTTTCAGTGGACGACGCGGGAGTGTGGAGGGGGCGGTGTTGTGAATGGGGAGGGCGGTGGCTGAATTTTAAGGGTTTTTGGATAAAATTTGTGTGTGAGTTGTTATTATATTGTGTAATTTCGCTTTCCGAAACCGGAACCGCGCATGCAGCGGAGGTTCCGCACACGTTATCAGCTACAGACTATGAGAAAGTTACCCGTAATATTACTCGTCATTTCGGCTGCGGCACTGATAGCCGTAGGCGCCACACGCAGTTCAAAGAGCGACATCTCGCGCAATCTCGACACGTTTGCATCCATCTACAAGGCTCTGCAGACCAGCTACGTTGACACCATCGACGCCGACAAATCGATGAACACGGCCATCTCGGCCATGCTCAACGAGATTGACCCGTACACCGAATACATCCCCGAAAGCGAGCAGGATGAGTTTCTCACCATCTCCACGGGCGAATACGGAGGCATCGGCGCATACATCATGCAACGCCCGGAGGGTGGCGTGCAGGTGACGGAGCCGCGCGACGGCACCCCCTCGCAGAAGGCAGGCCTGCGTCCCGGCGACATGTTTCTGATAATCAACGGCGACAGCGTGACCAATGCCGACAGCAAGACAGTGAGCAACATGCTGCGCGGACAGGCCGGAACAGACGTGAAGGTGACCGTGAAACGTCCGTACGTTACCGACTCAATTCTTGATTTCACCATCACCCGCTCGAAAATCGACATCAACCCGGTGCCTTACTACGGCGTGGAGCGCGGCGACATCGGCTACATCCAGCTCACAACCTTCAACGACAAGACCTATGAGAAAACCCGCGACGCCCTCAAGGCTCTCAAGAGCAATCCGGCGGTGAAGTCGATTGTGCTCGACCTCCGCGGCAACGGCGGCGGCCTGCTTGAAAGCGCTGTGCAGGTGGTAAGCCTGTTCGTGCCGAAGGGCACCGAGGTGCTTTGCACCCGCGGCAAGGGGCTGCAGAACGAACGCATCTACAAGACACCCTACCAGCCTGTGGACACCGACATTCCGCTGGCCGTGCTGGTCAACAGCGGCTCCGCCTCGTCGGCCGAGATTGTGACCGGCGCGCTTCAGGACCTCGACCGCGCCGTGATTGTGGGCGACCGCTCATTCGGCAAGGGTCTGGTGCAGTCCACCCGTCAGCTCCCCTACAACGGTCTGCTGAAAGTGACCATCGCCAAATACTACATCCCCTCGGGGCGCCTCATCCAGGCCATCGACTATTCGCACCGCAATGCCGACGGCTCGGTGGGACGCATCCCCGACAGCCTCACCACCGTGTGGCACACCCGCGCCGGACGTGAGGTGCGCGACGGCGGAGGCATCACCCCCGACCTCAAGGTAGAGCTGCCCGAAGGCAACCGCCTCCTCTACAACATAATCCGCGACAACTGGAGTTTCGATTTCGCCAACCGGTATGCGGCCACGCATGCCACCATCCCCCCGGCCGAACAGTTCGAGGTGACCGACACCATATTCAACGAATTCAAGGCGTTCATCAACCCCGACAAATTCAAGTACGACCGCACCACCGACCTCATCATGGAGCAGCTGGAGAAGGCTGTGAAAACCGAGGGATATCTCGACACTGCCGTACAGGCACAGATGGACACGCTTAAAAACCTGCTGCGCCACGACCTCAACCACGACCTCGACCTCAACCGCAAGGCCATAAGCCAGTATCTCGCTGGCGAAATCGTGGAACGCTATTACTCGGAACGCGGCGGCATCATCCAGGCGCTCAAAACCGACATCGAGCTTGACTCGGCCGCAGCCGTGCTCCATTCGCCCGAGCGCTACCGCAGCATCCTGGCTCCGGCGAAGCACTGACGGCCACGCGGGCCACGCACTGCCTGACGCCCCTCTCCCTCCCCTCAATTGTCTATCAACCGTTATACCGTTTGTTTTGACTGAATTATCTGAAACCGAGAGCGTGTTTCTCTCTGCGGCACGTGCCAAAGCGCTGAAAAAGGCCGTTGCCCTGGCAAAGAAGAGCAAAGTGAACCTGCACGGACTGGCCGGATCGGCTCCGGCCATGGTGTTCGCGTCGCTACCCGATCAGGGGCAGCCATTATTGGTGGTGACCGACTCGCTCGACGATGCCGGCTACATCTATCAGGACCTTACCAAACTGATGGGCGAGGAGTCGGTGTCGATGTTCCCTTCGGCCTACCGGCGCGACATAAAATACGGACGCGTGGAGCCGGCCCAGCAGATAATGCGCATCGAAACGCTCAACCGCTGGCACGACGACCGAAGCCTGCGCATCGTGGTCACCTACCCCGAGGCTATGGCCGAGAAGGTGGCCTCACGCACCGACCTTTCGGCACACACCCTTCACCTGAAAGTGGGCGAGGAGATCGACATAGAGCAGACGCGCCGGTGGCTGCGCGACAACGGATTCACCGAGGTGGACTATGTGTACGAACCGGGGCATTTCGCCGTGCGCGGATCCATTGTCGACATTTTCGGCTACTCCTCGGAATATCCCTACCGCATCGACCTTTTCGGCGACGAAATAGAGTCCATCCGCGATTTCAACGTGGAGACACAGCTCTCCGACCGCAAAGTGGACTCCGTGGCCATCACGGCCAACGTGGCCGGCAGCGATGCCGACACCCACAGCATACTCGACTTCATCAGTCCCGACACCCTCATCGCCGTGCGAAACGAGGACTTCGCCCTTTCGCGCATCAAGGCAGTGACCTCCGAGACGTTCAGCACCTCGGCCATGCTCGCCGACGAAGGGGACGCCTCGGCCATGAAGAACCTTATCGACGCCGATGCCTTTGCCTCGAAGTGGGCCGGGATGGCGAAGATACATTTCTCGTCGGCCGGAGCCGACAGCCACGACGAACCGGAGTTAGTGCAAAAAGCCGGAGTGGCCACCCTGAATTTCAACTGCTCGCCGCAAGGACTGTATCACAAGAATTTCGACCTCATTGCCGACTCGTTCCGCACATTCCTCGAACAGGGCTACCGCATCCTGATTCTGAGCGACAGCGAGAAACAGACCGACCGCCTCAAAGCCATCTTCGCCGAACGTGCCGACAACATCCCGTTCACACCCGTGCACTCCACCCTGCACGAAGGCTTTGTGGACCACATGACGCGCACCTGCTTTTTCACCGACCATCAGATTTTCGACCGTTTCCACAAATACACCCTCAAAGCCGAGCGCGCACGCAGCGGCAAGCTCGCACTGTCGCTCAAGGAACTGGCGGCCATAGAGCCGGGCGACTTCATCGTGCACACCGACCACGGCGTGGGACGTTTCGGCGGCCTGCTGCGCACGCAGGTGAACGGCTCGACGCAGGAGATGATCAAACTCATCTACAAGAACAACGACTGCATTTTCGTCAGCATCCACGCACTGCACAAGCTTGCCAAATACCGCGGCAAGGAGGGGGTGGAACCTACTGTCAACAAACTCGGATCCGGCGCATGGAACAAGCTCAAGGAGAAAACCAAGAGCAAACTCAAGGACATTGCCCGCGACCTCATCCGCCTCTATGCCGCCCGAAAGGACGAGAAGGGGTTCAGTTTCTCGCCCGACTCCTACCTGCAGCACGAGCTGGAGGCATCGTTCATCTACGAGGACACCCCCGACCAGACCACAGCGACGGCAGCCGTGAAGAAAGACATGGAAAGCCCCCGGCCGATGGACCGCCTTGTGTGCGGCGACGTGGGTTTCGGCAAAACCGAAGTGGCCATCCGCGCGGCATTCAAGGCCGTGGCCGACAACAAACAGGTGGCTGTGCTGGTGCCTACCACAGTGCTTGCCTATCAGCATTTCAACACGTTCCGCGAACGCCTGGCCGACTTCCCTGCAAGGGTGGAATATCTGTCGCGCGCCCGAACCGCCAAACAGACCAAACAGATTCTGGCCGACCTGGCCGAAGGGAAGATAGACATCCTCATAGGCACGCACCGCATTGTGGGGAAAGACGTGAAATTCCACGACCTCGGTCTGCTCGTAATCGATGAGGAGCAGAAATTCGGTGTGGCGGTAAAAGAGAAACTCAAACAGCTGAAAGTGAACGTCGACACGCTCACCATGAGCGCCACCCCCATTCCGCGCACGCTGCAGTTCTCGCTGATGGGCGCCCGCGACCTCTCGGCCATCACCACTCCCCCGCCCAACCGATGGCCCATAGTGACATCGGTCAACACCCTCACCGACGACATCCTGGAGGAGGCCCTGAACTTCGAGCTGAGCCGCAACGGGCAGGCGTTTATCATCAACAACCGCATCGAGGGGCTGTATGACCTTGAGGCGATGGTGAAGCGCGTGGTGCCCGATGCACGCACCCTCGTGGCGCACGGACAGATGCCCCCCGACAAGCTCGAACAGGCCATCATCGATTTCGCCAACCACGATTACGACGTGCTGCTGGCCACCACCATCGTGGAGAGCGGCATCGACATGCCCAACGTGAACACCATCATTGTGAACAATGCCCAAAACTTCGGTCTGAGCGAACTGCACCAGCTGCGCGGACGCGTGGGGCGTTCGTCCCGCAAGGCGTTCTGCTACCTGATGGTGCCCCCCGGAAATCCGCTTACACCCGTGGCACGGCGCCGCCTGCAGGCCATCGAAAGCTTCAGCGACCTGGGGAGCGGCATACACATAGCCATGCAGGATCTCGACATCCGCGGTGCAGGCAACCTGCTCGGGGCCGAGCAGAGCGGCTTCATTGCCGATCTCGGCTACGAGACGTACCAGCGCATCCTCAAGGAGGCCGTGACCGAACTGCGCACCGAGGAATTCTCGGACACGTTCACTTCCGAACAGCCCCAGGAGGAGACGGAATTTGTGGCCGACTGCACCATAGAGAGCGACATGGAGCTGCTTCTGCCGGCATGGTATGTGCCGCAGGAGAGCGAACGCATCTCGCTTTACCGCGAGCTTGACAACATTGAACGCGAGACAGAACTGCGCGAATTCGGCGAGAATCTGGTGGACCGTTTCGGGAAAATACCGCCTGAGACAGCCGAACTGATGCGCGTGCCGCGTCTGCGCCGCCTCGGGCGACAGCTCGGCATCGAGAAGATTTCGCTGAAACAGGGTCAGATGTACCTCTATTTCGTCGACGATTCAAACAAGGCTTATTACCAGAGCCCCATGTTCGGCCGCCTCATCACCTACCTGCAGCAGAACCCCTTACGGGTGAAAATCCGCGAAAAAGCCGGTCGGCGCAGTTTCGCCATAGCCAACGTAGGCAATGTGGAGACCGCAGTGGCAATCCTATCCGAGGTGCATTCCCTCCCCTCCGCCTGATTACATGTAGCGCATGATAGTCGAGGCGCGGCGGCGCATGTAGGCCGTAGGATTGGCAGCGTCGCGTTTCAGCGGATTCGGCAGCGACACCGCGATCAGGGCGCACTGGCGCTTGGTCAGGGCCGACGCCGGTTTGCCGAACAGCTGTGTGGCGGCAGCCTCGGCGCCATATATGTCTGGACCCATCTCGATTGAATTGAGATATACCTCAAGGATACGCTCCTTGCTCCAGAAAAGCTCGATCAGCACCGTAAAATAGGCTTCCAGCCCTTTGCGCACCCATGAATGGCCGGGCCAGAGAAACACATTTTGGCCGTCTGCTGTGTGATGGTGCTTGCCCCGCGCTGGCGTTTGCCGCGGCGGCTTTCGTCTATGGCGTTCTGTATCTCCTTGAAATCAAATCCGTGATGGTCGTAGAACCGTCCGTCCTCCGACGCCACCACCGCACGCGGCATCCATTTCGACATCTCGTCGAGCGGCACCCAGGTGTGATGCCATCCGCGGAAGCGGTCGCCGTCGGCATCGGCCTGTACCGCCCTTATCACCATGAGCGGAGTGACCCACACGGGCATCCACCGCAATATCACCACTGCAAACACTGAGCTGCCGAAAAAAAGTATGGCCACCCATTTCAGAATTCTCAATAAAGTCCTCATCGGTCGTATTCCTGATTTTTCCGCAAATGTAGCGATTCTTCGCCATTAAAATCATAAATTTGTGATGCATTCACAATCACGCGCCGCCATGACCACCGCCTCCATCGTCACATACCTCACCGATCCGGCAGAGCTTTCAACCTGTCTCGGCTGCCTCGTGGCCGATGGAATTGAACGTATCTGGGTGGTTGACAATTCTGCGGACGGAACTCTGACTGAAGCCCGCGACGCCATCCGGAAAGTCTGCCTGCAGTTCAACAACGTGGAGTTCATCCCTATGCCTGAAAACCGTGGTTACGGCACCGCCCACAATGTGGCCATCCGTCGGTCAATGGCGATGTATTCCGACTATCATCTGGTAATAAATTCCGACGTTACATTTGCCCGAGGCACCATAGCGGCCATAGAGACATTCATGAACGGTCGCCCCGACGTGGGACAACTGCAGCCCAGAATGGTGTTCCCCGACGGGAGGGAACAGCTGTCGGTGCGACTGCTGCCTACGCCGCTTGACGTTTTCGGGCGCCGGTTCATCCCCGGATTCCGTAATTCACGACGCAACGCCCGCTACACACTCGCGTCAATGCGTCGTGACCGCGCAGCCAACGTACCTTACCATCAGGGAAGCTTCTTGTTTTTGCGCAACGACACCCTCCGGCACACCGGGCTGTTCGACGAACGTTTCTTCATGTACCCAGAGGACATCGACCTCACCCGACGCATCCATACCGTAGCCACCACCCTTTATTGGCCCGGCGTCACCGTGGTGCATGCCCACCGTGCGGCCAGCTACCGCAGCATCCGCATGGCCTGGATTCATGCCGTGAACATGGCGCGATATTTCAACAAATGGGGATGGTTCCGCGACCGGGAACGCCGTGTGGTCAATGCTGCCACCATAAAGAAAATAGAGGGCTAAATATTTTGAAATTAATTGCAATAATTCACAAAAAATATTAATTTTGCATCTGTATTGAGCATCGCACCACAATCCGAGACATTATTGTACTGATACAAACCAATCTACAATATTTAATCAATTACTTCCGCAATGAAAAAACTTCTATTCGGCGCAATCGCAGCCGTTGGCTGGCTCAGCCCGCCATGGCTCAGGATTCAGAAAACCTTGATGTGTGGAAACGCAACAAGGGCATCACTCTAAGCTATATAACACACCAGAGCCTGAAAGACACAGAATCGTTGATCCCGTTCCAGTATGACAGCAAAGCCGGCTTCTCATTCAGCACCGGTACAACATACCTCTGGCCGCGCAGTGCCGGATGGGCAGGCAACCGCCTCAAAGTCGGTGTTGACGCCCGCTGGTTCGACATCAGCTATGTGAAATACAAGAAATATCCCAAAGTTAATGGCGTACAGATCGAGGACTGGATGGTTGATCCGGACAGCGATTTCGATTACGACTACGATTATGACTATGGCTATGATTACGATGACGAGGAATTCGACACCGATAACCTTGACACCCAGCAGCTTCACCTCGGCGTAGGCATCGGTCCGGCCATTGCGTTCGTACCCTTCTCAAGCGCAAACAGCGCCCTGCGTTTCCTTCGCGTAAACCTTTACGGTCACTTCAACCCGTCAGCATCGGCTGTACTGTATAAAAACCACAAGGGCGACACCGAAGCAAGCTGGGCATTCGTCGCAGCCTACGATTTCGGCATGAACTTCCAGTGGAAATACTTCACACTCGGCTTCGAAGGTCGCTGGGGCAAAGCAAAATACAATTCCATCATCAGCGAGGATGAAGAGGACTGGGATTACGACACGGTCACCGGCGAAGCATCCTACAACAACGACAAGAAACTTTCGTTGAAAAACTCTTCGTTCCGCATCTCGCTCGGTTTCCGTTTCTGATTCTCCCCGTTAAATCGCAACAATATTCCGGCCGGAATGTGCGCACAAACCGCACGCTCCGGCCGGAGTTTTTTTTAGATTTGCATAATTATCCGATTTTTCGTAACTTCGCGCGATTTAAGACGTCAAAAAATATAGTATAGAATGAATCCAATCAAAAAAACCATCACCCTGCCCGACGGCCGCGAGATCACTCTCGAAACCGGAAAGCTGGCCAAGCAGGCTGATGGAGCCGTGGAGCTACGCATGGGCAACACCATGCTGCTTGCCACCATCGTATCGGCCAAAGAGGCCGGAGAGGGCGTTGATTTCATGCCTCTCACTGTAGATTACAAAGAAAAATTCTCATCGGCCGGCCGTTTCCCCGGCGGCTTCCTCAAACGCGAAGGACGCGCATCCGACTATGAGATTCTCACATCGCGTCTGGTCGACCGCGTGATGCGTCCCCTCTTCCCCGACAACTACCACGCTGAAACTTTCGTCAACATAACAATGTTCTCGGCCGACGGCGTTGACATGCCCGACGCACTTGCCGGTCTGGCAGCATCGGCAGCCATCACCTGCAGCGACATCCCCTTCAACGGCCCCATCTCTGAAGTGCGTGTGGCCCGTGTGGACGGTGAGTTCGTGATCAACCCCACATTCGAGCAGCTCGAACGTGCCGACATGGAGCTCATGGTCGGCGCCACCTACGACAACATCATGATGGTGGAAGGCGAAATGGACGAAGTGTCGGAAGCCGACCTCCTCGCCGCCCTCAAGGCAGCCCACGAAGAGATCCGCAAGCACTGCAAAGTTCAGCTCGAACTGGCCGAAGCAGCCGGCAAGACCGTGAAACGCGAATATTGCCATGAGGTGAACGACGAAGAGCTCCGTGCCGACGTGAAGGCCAAATGCTACGACAAGGCTTACGCCGTGGCCAAAGCCGGCTGCGCCGACAAGCACTGGCGTCAGGATTCGTTCGACGCCATCTGCGACGAATATATCGAATCGCTTCCCGAAGAGGAACGCGACGAGAAAGCACCCCTGGTGAAACGCTACTACCACGACGTGGAGCGCGACGCCGTTCGCCGCTGCATCCTTGATGAAGGCATCCGTCTTGACGGCCGCAAAACCACCGAAATTCGCCCCATCTGGTGCGAGACCGACTATCTCCCCGGACCTCACGGATCGGCAGTGTTCACCCGCGGCGAGACCCAGAGCCTCGCAACCGTGACCCTCGGCACCAAACTCGACGAGAAGATTCTCGACGACGTGCTCAACCAGGGCCGCGAGCGCTTCCTCCTCCACTACAACTTCCCCCCCTTCTCAACCGGAGAAGCACGCCCCACCCGTGGTGTAGGCCGCCGCGAAATCGGTCACGGCAACCTGGCACACCGCGCCATCAAGCGCATGTTCCCCGCCGACTTCCCCTACGTTTGCCGCGTAGTCAGCGACATTCTTGAAAGCAACGGCTCATCCTCCATGGCCACCGTCTGCGCCGGCACACTCGCACTGCTCGACGCCGGTGTGAAACTGCGCCGTCCCGTCAGCGGCATCGCCATGGGTCTTATCTCCGACAGCGAGACCGGCAAATATGCCATCCTCAGCGACATCCTCGGCGACGAAGACCACCTCGGCGACATGGACTTCAAGGTGACAGGCACACGCAACGGTATCACCGCCACACAGATGGACATCAAGTGCGACGGTCTCAGCTACGAAATCCTCGAACGCGCCCTTAACCAGGCGAAAGAGGGACGTCTGCACATCCTCGACATCATCGAGCAGACCATCCCCGCAGCCCGCGAGGACTACAAGCCCCACGTGCCCCGCATCGTCACCATGACCATCCCCAAGGACCTCATCGGTGCAGTGATCGGCCCGGGCGGAAAGATTATCCAGGGCATCCAGGAAGAATCAGGCGCAACAGTCTCGATCGACGAAATCGACGAAGGCGGCTACATCGAAGTAGCGGCCGCCAACAAGGAATCCATCGACAAGGCTCTTGCAATGATCAACGCCATCGTGGAACTCCCCGAAGAGGGCAAAGTTTACACCGGCAAAGTGCAGACCATCCAGGACTTCGGCGCATTCGTTGAATTCATGCCCCACCGCGACGGTCTGCTCCACATCTCTGAAATCTCATGGGAACGTCTGCCAGACATGGAGGCATCCGGCATCAAGGAAGGCGACGAACTCACCGTGAAACTCATCGAAATCGATAAGAAATCCGGCAAGTACCGCCTCTCGCTGCGTGCCCTCCAGCCCAAACCCGAAGGCTACGTAGAACCGGCCGAGCGTCCCCGCGGACCGCGCCGTGACGGCGACCGTGGCCCCCGCCGCGATGGTGACCGTCCCCGCGGACCCCGTCGCGACAACGACCGCCGTCCCCGCCGCGACTGATTGTCCCTGACAACCCTCCGGCTCCAGCCGGACACCTATAAAAACAAAAACGGAATGCCTTTTCAGGCATTCCGTTTTTGTTTTTATGTCAACTCGGTATAATATCAAATAAAGACATCCTGAATTATAACATAAATATATCCACTTCAAAAGATCTCTGAGGCGCACTCCGAAAAGCCCATATATTTCGCATCTCTGCCTCTGCAAGATTAAAAACATCAACGACATCAACGACACCATCTCAATGTCATGAGACGAAACACACGTCTAAAAACGCATGATTTCATCCCTACCACAACGCAGTTCCTATAAACAAAGGCTGCGCACCGTCAGAATTACGATGCACAGCCCGGTTATATTTGTTATCGGCAATTAAATCAGAAGGTGTAGCCGAGAGAAACTTTGAGGTTGGAGGTGCTCACTTTGTATTTGCTACCGTCCTCAAATTTGTGGCTGTAGGCAGGAATGAAGTCAGTGCCCCACTGTACGCCGACGTAATACTTGGAATACTGGAAGCCACAGCCGATGTGCCAGCCCATCTGGAAACGGTTCCATGTAAGATCTTTGTCACCCATGTTCTCCTTGCTGTCGCTATAGACGTTGATCCATTCGGGATCTTTCTCGTCGTCCTCAAGCGGTTCCCATGTGTTTCTGTACTGGGTTGAGAGGTTCAGCTTGAAATTGAGACCCACATAAGGAGAAACCCACATATTTTCGCCAACACCGACACGATAAACAAAGTTTACAGGAATCTGCATGTTAATGTTTTTGGCTTTGAAAAATTCCTTGTAGCTCTCGCCATCATATGATTCTTCGAACAACTTTTTGCTTGCCCATCCGAAATCAACGTTAAGGCCGGTTTCAACAAACATATTTGTGGCAACACCGAAACCGTGAACGTAATTGATGCCAAAACCATTAGCACCGAAACCGTCCATTTCTGCGTCAGCCTTCATGTTGTTATTGAAGCCGTAGTGAGTGTTGTCGAACGATACTGCCACTCGGTTATAACCCTCTGCATTTGCAAACGAAACACCTGCAACTAAAAGTGCAGCTGCCATAAGAATTTTTTTCATAGGATATTTAGGTTAAAAATTAAATCACAAACGATTATGGCATCAACGGAAACGTTATTAACCATTGTCGAATACAAATTTAAATATAATTTCACTATTTACCCCCCCCTAATAGTTAATTTGCGTTAACGCAACTTGTTTACGCCAATAAAAAAGCCCTTACTCCAAAATTCTGATAAGTTCTGATAAACCAGGATAATTCGGATAAGTTCGTAAAATTCTTATAAACTCGGATAAATTCTTATAATAGCATATCAGAGTTTATCCGAACTTATCAGAGCTTATAAGAGTTTATCCGAACTTATCAGAACATGGCTGCTGCCTGCGCCTGTGTGAATGCCGGCAGGGCGGCAGGGCAGCTCTGCCGGCCGCTTGCTGTGGCGCGGGTGCTGACAGGGCATAAAATGAGAGCGCCCCGGGGGACACTGGTGTCCTCCGGG
>OHCW01000024.1_pt1 | contig 138631 bp, 156 predicted proteins | sample 1566781 | NCBI WGS metagenome assembly OHCW01 (sample SAMEA3879590, study PRJEB24766) | human gut metagenome | biome: human-associated habitat; feature: feces | place: USA | collected 1985/1987 | reverse complement strand
TATATTGACTTTTATATATATAAGAGATATTATATTATAAAAGATTTTATTATAAAGAAATTCCTGTGCTACGCACAGTAATTTCTATTAAAAGAAGAGAATAAAAGAATAAAGAAAAATAAACTACTTTACTACGTAAAGTAGTAAAAAGAAACAGAAAAAGAGAAGAAAAAAGTTCTTGCGTGTGGCCAAAAATTTGTGTATAATGTAATTACGAAAACAAGAGAAAGGATTTTATAATGTCTCATTTCAATAAGTACGTGCATCTTGAGCGCTCGACTCGTGCAGAAGTCCAGAACTTCATCGGTCGTGATGTAATTTTGCAGCCTAAACTGGATGGTAGCAACGCTTCCATCTGGGTAGATGATGATGGAAATATCGCTTGCGGCAGCCGCACCCGTGAGATTTCTGTTGATAATGATAATGCTGGTTTCACTGAGTACGTCACCAACACTGATGATGTTGAGGTCAAGGCACTAAAGAACTGGTTGCTTGACCATCCTAATTATATTATTTATGGCGAGTGGCTTGGCGGTGTGGATGGCCGAAAATTCACTGGTACCATTAAAACTTATCTTGATGGCGGATTCTTCATCTTTGATATTCTCAATACTGATGATGGTAAGTATATTGATTATGATGTATGGTATCCAGTAGTCAGCAAGTTCTATCATCGTTGTGTTCCTGTCATTTGCCGCATTAGCAACATGACTTGGGACGATGTGAACAAGCACGTTGACGAGTGTACTTATAATCTTCCGAAGGGAACCATCGGAGAGGGCATTGTAATCAAGGCTTATCCTTGCGTGCGCGACCCGTGGGGTAATGTTCAGATTGCCAAGATTGTTCGTGACGAGTGGCATCATGACAAGTCTAAGAAGAAGACTGTCTACACTGGCACTGATTCTTTGGAGAAGGAATTCGTAGAGAAGTATTGCACCGATGCCTTTGTTGAGAAGGAGGTCAATAAAGTTCTTATAGCTCTTGATATGGACAAAATTGATTGCAAGAACGGCAAGTTCTTCGGCATGGCTATCAATAAGGTTCTTGACGAGCTTATGGAAGAGAACTTCTGGGATTTCTTCAAGAAGAAGAAAGCTGCTTCTGTCAAACTGGCCGCAATCAAGGGTCTTGCTCAAGCACGAGTACGTGAGTACATCCTTAACAACTAAATAAAATTTTAAGTGGGCCGTCAAATTTTTCTTGACGGCTCATTTTTTGTATGTTATAATGATACTAAAAGAAATAACGGTTCTCTAGGGAGATTTAATGACACTCGAAGATGCAATCATTCAAGGCCGACCTGAATATAAGACTTTTGATTTGTTCGGTTTGGTAAATCAAGATGGATATACGCATTTTGTATGGCTTGGCAATGTTGACCAAGTATATGATTGCTATCAAGACCAAGAGATAGAAGCAATTAACAATTTCACTAAAGAAATTCGTTTAAAGCATATCATAGAAGAATGGGAGTATTAAATATGTGGATGATTTACGGAAAGCGCACCAAGGAACCTTATATTGATAAGCAGTTCCGTATGCTCACGGCAAAAGGTATGCGCACAACTGATTCAAGCAAGGCAATGATGTTTGTCGAGAAGAAGGATGCAGAAGTATTTCTTGAGAAAGTCAAATCTGGCAAGACTTATTATGACCCTATTTTTGAAATCCGCAAGGCTCGCTAATGTATACATATATTGGTGAAGACTGGGTATATAAAAATCTTGTGCCGCCAATGAATGTTGAATTGAAACATGGACAGCAATATGATATTCATATTGAATCTGATTCACAGATGATATATGTAAACGGTGTTCCTATAGTCACAGAGTCAGTAGAAGTAAGAGTAGTTCTGCCACCAGATTATCAAGCATGGATTCCTTACAATCCAGCTAGATTTATAAAAGACTGGCAACCAAGTGGATGATTATACAATCGTTAGCCTATATTGCCATGAGTGCGATAATGATTCATGCCCATTATGCCGCATAGGTGAATATGTTCCAGAAGAATCTAGACAAGGATGCACTAGAAAATTAGACGATGATACGTATGCGGAATATGAGCATATAAATAATGAGATTCTACCCTTTCTTTCTCTTGGCATGTACAAAAATGAGACTGAAAGGGTAGACGAATTTTTAAAATATATCTACAAAAGATGTCCTATCGGCACAGTTCTAGATGAAAAAGGTAAAGCCATCGGCACTAAAAAGAAAATAATTTACAAATGCAACTCTGAAATGATATAATATAGTGGAACGAAGAAAGGAAACTATATGAATAAATCAGAGATGCTTAATTTTCTTGACAATAGGTTTCGTAATTGTAATCCTGAGTTCTTAAAATTGTCTCAGGTATATTTTGAAGATGCCGTTGAAGATACTTTTTATAATTTTATTAAGCAAATTGGCAATACTATTGGTGCTGATTGGGTTAATGATGGTTGCTCTAAATCTGTATTTCATTTTAAAGAGTTTGACAACTATGTGTTTAAGATTCCTTATATTGGATTTTTTCATATTGAGGATGAAGATAACCAGTATTTTAAAGACTGCGCTGAGCAAGAGCGCGTGCCTACGTATTTCTGCTTTGATGATGTAGTACTTTATAAAAATGCAAATAATGATGGTGCATATCCAGTAGATGCAAATGACTATTGTGCGGTTGAAGAATATATTTATCGTATTGCCCGCAAGTATAATGTTAATCAGATGTTTACTAAGACTGCTTTTTTAGGTTTTATATGCGGCGTTCCGGTGTATGTTTCTTCTTGCGCGGGGAAAGCATATAATCGTAAAAAGAGCAATTGCCGCAAGACGGATAAAATTGCAAAGTCAATGATTGATAAAAGCCGCAAAGAGCACAAAGATAGCTATAGTGAATTTTATACTACAGAGTGCGGTGTTTTTATTGAAACGTATGGTCGCAGGGCAACTCAACGTTTCATTGATTTTCTTTATAAGGAAAAGATTTCAGACTTGCATACTGGTAACTATGGTTATGATGCTCTTGGCAACCTCAAGATTATTGATTATTCTGGTTTCCATGACCTAGATGTTTTCTAAAATTTTACTTGACAAATTATATAGATAAGTATTATAATATAGGAAAGTTTTCCTTCCAAGAGAAAGTGATAATTATATGTCTAAGTTTAACGAAAAGATTAAGCCCGAGCGTTCTATGTCATACGAGGGCGGCGAGAATTACAAGAAGGATGTTCTTGAGGATTGGATGAACTTCCTTTTCTCTAGCAAGATGGACGATGGTTTCTATGAGAATGCCGCTACGCAGCAAACTCGTTTCATCGAGCTTACCAATCTTGTAATTGATAAGTATGGCGCTGAGTTCGCTGGAAAGTGTGCTATGTTTGCGCGAAACCAACTTGGTATGCGTAGTGTTTCGCAGCTTGTTGCGGCCATGCTGAATGGTCAGAGCTTTGAGCGCAAGCGCGATTTCTACAAGGCTTTCTGCCATCGTCCTGATGATATGTCTGAGATTTTCGCAGCTGTTGACATGCTTGGCGGCAAGCGTTCTCATGCTATGATTCGTGGTTTTGCAGATTATATGTCTAGTCTTTCTGAGTACAATCTTATGAAGTATCAGATGAGGGGCAAGCGCTATAACATGTATGACCTTATCAATATCATTCATCCCAAGAGTGGCATTGTTGATGGTTACATGAATGGTAAGCTAGAAGCGGCTGATACTTGGGAAGTAAATATCTCAACTGGCAAGGATAGTTGGAAGAATATGGTTGAGGATAATCGTCTCGGTTATCTCGCTCTTATCCGCAATCTCAACAACATTCTCGCAGAGGACGTTGATGATGAATGGATTAAGCGCAATCTTGTAGACCAACTTATCAACGAGGTTTCTATCAAGAAGTCTCTTGTATTCCCTTATCAGATTTATACCGCTTATCGTAATCTAAATGTTCAGAACTTTGCGGTTATCACTGCTCTTGATACGGCTTTCCGCATTGCTTGCGGCAATATGCCCAAGCTGGAAGGTAATTCCGTTATCATGCTTGATGTTTCCGGTTCGATGAAAGACCGCTACGGTAACAAGTCCAATCTTACTATAAAGGAAGTTGGCGCTTGTTATGCTGCGGCTCTATACATCAATGGTAACTGCGACTTTGTAAAGTTCGGCAACGATGCAAAGTCTGCAACTTTCAAGAAGGCTTGTGGCCCGTTCCAAGTCATTCGTAAAATGTGTAAGAACGATAACTGCGGTTATGGAACTGACATTGCTCCTGCTTTCGGCCTTATCCGTGACAAGAAGTATGACCGCATCTTTGTTGTCTCTGATATGCAGGTGATGGAAAAGCAGAACCGTTTTTGGGGTTGGGGCAATAGCGCTGATGGCATGAGCAACTATAATAATTATTGCGCTGCCAATGGCCGCACAATTCTTTATAGCTTCGACCTCAGTAACTATGCTGACCAGATTGCTAACCCAGGCAATCCTGACGTTCACCTCATGACAGCTCTGAACGATAACGTTTTCAAGATGCTTGAGTATGTAGAGAACGGCGGCAAGTTATACGACTACATCAACGATAATTACCACTTCTAATTTTCTTTCTTTTGGTAAAGGCACCCACTAGGGTGCCTTTTTTGTATTGACATTGGTAAATAAATCTGTTATAATACATATATAAAGAAAGGAAATAGAAATGGCAGAAAATGTAAATAAGATTCAGAATAGGGTTGAAGAGCATCTTGGCGCTATTATTGCCACAGGTAAGTATTGGCAGTATCCATATCTTGTATGCGCAGCCAATGGTTCCATGAATTATAATCTATGGGACGAAGAATCTGATGTTGATACCAAGTTGCTTATGATTCCAACAGCATATGATTTGTTCTTGGATAAGAAGCATCTTAATAAAGTCGAGATTATGGACAATGACGAGCATTGTACAGTTAAAGATTTTCGAGACTATTTTAAGATTCTCCATAAGGCAAATATTAACTTCTTGGAAATTCTTTGCACTGAGTATTATGTTGTGAATCCTCAGTATAAGATTTACTGGGAATATCTCCGTAAACATTGTGATGATATTGCTAACCTTAATCCGCAGAAATTAATTTTTTCTTCTCTTGGAATGGCTATGGAAAAGGCAAAAAAGATTTGCCATGATTCTCCTGCAAACCATGAGCTGATTGAAAAGTATGGATATGTGGCGAAGGAATTACAGCATATCATGCGACTGTATCTGTTTGTCAAACGTTATCTCATTGACGGTGCGCCATTTTCTCAGGCCACATGGGTTGATGGATATGATTCTTTTGGTAAAGAGAGCATGTACCGCGATGAAATGATGGATATTAAGCGTTACCGTACTGTCTTCACACCAGAAGATGCAAAGCTAAAGGCAGAAAATTATGTAATGAAAATGGACGAGCTTATTGAGAATAATTCTAAGTTTATTCCTGAGCCGTCTAAGGATGCGGCATATGACCTTGAAGCAACTCAGTTTGCTATCATGAATTCTTATATGTCCGCAGCTTACAGTAAACGATAAGGAGAAAACAAATGGCACATCGTCGAGTAATTGATTGTTCTTGGGATGAAAATACTAAACTGGCATCGGTAACGCTATCTTCAAAGTGGGGTACGTTTACTGGATATGCTAAGCCGCATAATGAGGATGTTGACGTGGCAAACCGTTGGAGCGGTTGGCGTATTGCCGAGTATAAATGTCGTGTAAAAATTATGAAAAAGCGTGCTGAAGCTATGCGTGAGCGCTATTATGGTATTATGTCTTACGCATCTATGCTTGAGGATGCGAAATGTTTTAAAGACGCTTACCGTTGGGCAAAGCATGATTGGCACAAGTCTCGTGAGGAATATAGGAACTTGAAGAATAACTTCAAGAAATTCTGTAAGGATGAAGTAGATAGTCGCAGGCAGTTCTTGAAAGATGTAGAAAATAAGCGAATGTAATTATGTGGGTGTCGATTGCTATAATCGGCATCCATTTTTTTTGTTGACAATTGAAAATGAAAATGATATAATATCTGTAAATAGAAAGGAGATTCATGGTTAAGAACGATTATACTAAAGAATCTATTCAATCGTTAACACCAAGAGAGCATGTAAGAAAACGTCCATCTATGTATTGTGGCGATACTTCAACTCCAAATCAACTTATGATGGAGTTATTCAGCAATGCTCTTGACGAACATAATATTGGTCATGGTGATATTATTGATATTTTTATAGATGATAAAAGTAATCATTGTAGTATTCAAGATTATGGTCAAGGCTTTTTAGTAGATGAAAAGCGAGAAGATGGTAAGACTGTTTTCCAAGCTGCTTTTGATACTATGAATACATCTGGTAAATACACAGAAGATGGTGTGTATGAGGGTTCAAGTCTTGGTTTGAACGGCATCGGCGGAAAATTAGTAACATACCTATCTAATAGTACTGTAACTAAAACTGTTCGTGATGGTAAGTGGGAATGCAATGAATTTGTAGATGGTATTCTTTCAAAGCATGAAACTGGTATTGCAGAAAAAGATGCTAAGAATGGTACTTTTGTATCTTATTTCCCAGACGCGCAATTTTTTGGAACAGATAAAACATCTATTCCATTCTTTAAAAAGTTTTTCAATGATGTTACCTGTATCTGTCCAACTCTAACGATAGTTCTAAATGGTGAAAAAATTAGCCATAACAGTATCGAAGATATGTTAGATGAAAAACGTGGTAAAGATATTGAAATTGTTGGTAATCATTTTGTTATGAATACTGATAAAATTAATCTTGCTATGACTTTTACGTCTGGTAGCCAATCCAAGATTATTCCATATGTCAACTATGGTATTACATCATCTGGGCCGCACATTACAGGAATTAAATCAACTCTCACTCGTGTATTTAATAACTGGGCAAAAGAAAATAATCTTTTAACTGCGAAAGATAAAAATCTTGATGGTGCTGCAATTCAAGAAGGTATTGTATTGGTATGCAATATCAATAGCAAAGGCGTTAAATATAACGCTCAGGTAAAAGATGATATTATTGATATGGATACTTCTTTTACTACTGCTCTTGGGCAGCAATTAGAGGTATGGCTAGACAGCAATCCAGAAGATGCAAAGGCTATTCTTGAAAAGGCTATCCTTGCACGAAAGGCTGCAGAAGCGGCTAAACGCGCGCGTGCGGCAGTTAAGAATAACAAGAAGCGTGGTAATAAGGTCAAAATTCTTAACCCAGACAAACTTAAAGACGCTGAATTTATTGGTCAAGATTCTACTCTTCTCGTAGTAGAAGGACTGTCGGCTGGTGCTTCAATGTGTGTTGCACGAGAAATTGACAAATATGGAATCTTAATGTTACGTGGCAAGTTAATCAACGCACTTGCAAATAAAGATGATAGACTATTAAAGAACGAAGAGATTCAACTGCTCTTTAAGGCGCTAGGTATTAGACCATATGAAGACTACGAAGAGACAAGTTTAAGATACGGTAGGATTGGCATCTGTGTTGATTCTGATAGTGACGGTTTCCATATCGGATTGCTTATTGCATCAGCTCTAGAACACTTTTGTCCTAAGTTTATCCGAGAAAATAGATTGTGTTGGTTACGTTCTCCTCTCTATATCGTCAAGGGTAAAGACAAGGAACAGTATTACTTTACAGACCAAGAAATGAATGCTGCAAGACCAAACCTCCCCGCAGGAATCGAAGTACAGCGTTGTAAGGGACTCGGCTCACTATCAGCAAGCCAAGCACGTAATTCTATGTTTGGTGCGAATCAGCATATGGATGTCCTTATTCCAACAGACAAAACAAAGAATAAACTTGTAACTCTTATGGGTTCAAATGCAGATGGCCGCAAAGATTTTATTTTCAATAATATTGACTTTAGTGAGGTGAAAGAGTAATTGGATTTTGAAGTAAGTTTAGACGATGTTATTGATAACAGTTTTGGACAATACGCTGGAGCAGTTATTCAATCACGTGCGCTAGTAGACGTTCGAGACTGCATAAAGCCATCTACTAGACAAGTTCTGTACTGTATGTTCACAGACAAATTCACTCATGACAAGCCATTTAAAAAGACGCTGAAAGCGATAGGCAGTTGTATGAGGCTCTACATCCATGGAGACGCGTCTTGCGAAGGTATTGTAATGCGTAGTGGACAACCTTTCTCTATGAGGTATCCACTAGTAGAAGTGGAAGGCTCATACGGGACTTTAACAGAGACGGGCAACTGGGCTGCACCACGATATACGGCGTCACGTCTTTCTCAGCTGTCTAATTATCTTCTCAAAGAAACTGATAAATATACCGTAGATGAATGGGTAGATAACTATGACGATACTGAGAAGTATCCTAGAATTCTTTCTTCTCTTGGCTTCTATAATATCGTCAATGGCACAAGCGGAATTGCGTCTGGTCTTGCAAGCTCCGTTCCACAATTTAATCTTAAAGAAGTAAATGCGGCAATGGTATATATGCTAGAGCATAAAGACGCAACGTTTGATGATATTTTATGTTATCCTGATTTTGCTACTGGCGGCACAATTCTTAACAAAGATGAAGTGCGTGAAAGTCTTAAAACTGGTAAGGGCAAAGGTTGCATTATTCGTGCAAAACTAGAATATGACAAGAAAGATAATTGTATTATAGTTCGTGAACTTCCTTATAGTGTTTACACTAATACTATTTGTAATGAAATTGAAAAGATTACGAATGATGAAGAGACTAATCCCGGCATCGTTAATCTAAATGACCTTACAGGTGAAAACGTCTGTATTAAGATTTATCTTTCTAGGTCTGCCAATCCAAAAGAAGTAGCAACTTATCTGTTTGATAATACTTCTCTACAGAAGACTTATGGTATTAACATGACTATGCTTGAGAATGGTCGTTATCCTAAAGTCTTTGGTTGGCAAGAAGCATTAACCGCACACTTAAAGCATGAAAAACAAGTATATATCAATATGTATAAGCATCAACTTGATGTTCTTAATTACAAATTGAAAATTACAAATGGTATTATTGCGGCAATTAATAAGATTGATAAAACGGTTGAGACAATTAAAAATTCTTCTTCAACCAAAGAAGCTAATGAAAAGCTACAATCTTTTCTAGGCATTGACGAAGACCAAGCTAAAGCAATTCTAGAGATTAAACTTGTTCGTATTGCAAAACTAGAAGTAAACAAACTACTTAAAGATAAAGAAAATCTTGAGTCTGAGATTGAACGAATTAGTTCTATTCTAAATTCAAATAAACTTCTAAAGCAAGAAATGATTAAACGTTTTAATGAAGTGTCTGAAAAGTTTGGAGACGGACGCCGCACTAAGGTAGTCCAAAAGGAAATTACAAATACGAAAAAGACAAGGTCTTCTGCGCCAAAAGAGAATAGGAACTTTGTCATTGCCTTTAATCCTCTTGGTTATCTACAGAAAGTCTCACCTTCTAAGTACAAGAGTGACGGTAACCTTGCATTCACTGTATCTGAGGATAGAAAAGTAGCTCTATTCTCGAATAAGGGGCGATTCTTTAGAATTGCTCTTTCAGATATTAAAGAATGCGGTTCAAAGGATAAGGGCACAGCTATCGGTGCAATCATCAATCTTGATAATGACGAAAAAATTATCACAATTCACAACGATGTATTTGTAGATAAGCCTTATATGTTCTTTGTTACAGAGGATGGTAAGGTTAAGAAGTGTGAAGGTAAACAATTCGCTGGTGGCACTCGTAACGTTAAAGGTTCTGTGGCTTTTAAGACCGATAGCAAAATTGTCAGCATCCAAGAGACAAATGGATGTGTCGTAACATTAACATCAACCAAGAGACAGATTAGTTTCATGGCTGATACTGTGCGGGCAAGCAGTATTCGCTCTGGCGGCATGTGCGGCATTAAGCTAGATGAAGATGATAAGATTGTGTCCATGACAATTACTGAACCGCATAACTTTACAGGTAAAATTGCAAACAAGGGCGGACGAGGGATTATTCTTTAGTCTACCCTTTTCTTTCTATTGGAGGGATATGTCTCTAAATATTTACACTCCCATGCTGGTGGGTAAAGCCCCTAAGAATTATGAAGATATGTTTAAGAATACTCCTATTATCGGTACAGTCAAGAAGGATGGATATTGGAGCCAATTAGTCAAAGATGAAAATGAAGTTCATCTTTATAGCCGCGCAATCTCTAAAAAGACTGGATACTATAGCGACAATATTGAGAAAGTACCGCACATTAAAGATTGGGCTATGAATGAACTTCCTAATGGCACATGCATCATCGGTGAGGTTTATTATCCTAATGGTACATCTAAAAATGTAACATCAGTTTTAGGTGCTTTACCAGAGAAAGCCATTGAACGTCAGAAAGGCGATTATGGCAAAATTCATTTTTATATGCACGATATTCTTGCATACAACGGCGAAGATTATGTTATGAATAATGTAACATATAATTATCGTTACAGTAATCTTTGTGAGCATATTGATATTGCTACTCCTTTAATTCCAGAACTTGAAGTTGCACGATGCTACGATAACGCTTATCTTGACCTAGACAAAGTCACAACTGATAAACTTGCCGCAGGCGAAGAGGGTATGGTATTTCGTGTCGAGAATGGTCTATATGCACCAGGCAAGCGACAGCCAAAAATCATGTTCAAAATCAAGCAGGCTCAGAATGATATTGATTTTGTAATTACAGAAGTCCTGCCGCCAGAGTATTTTTATACTGGTAAAGAGTCTGAGACTTGGGGATATAAAGATAAAGAAGGAAATCTAATCACAAAGGCCGCATATTATAACTGGGCTGGTGCTTTACGTCTTGGCGCATATGATAATGCTGGAAATCTTGTGTCTGTTGGTCGTGTGTCTTCTGGTCTTACAGATAATCTTAAAGCTGACCTCGCAGCCAATCCTGATAAATATATTGGAACTGTCGTAGAGGTAAACTGCATGAGTCTTGATAAGGAGAATAAAACTTTCCGGCATCCTTATCTATCTAGGCTTCGTCCAGACAAACCAGCACAGGACTGTAAGCTAGAAGAAATTTTTAATTAAAACTTGACTTCTAGAATATTTTATGTTATCATGTATATGAAATAAAAATGAAAAAGTAAAGGAGTTATATGATTACTATTACTAAGCCAGTATTTTCAGACAATGCTAAAAAGGTTCTAAAGCACCTACAGGAGAATCAGGGCAAAGATGAAACCTTTAAGGATATTGCAAAGGCTGTTCATCTAACCGATAAGTCTACCAATTGCATTATCACCTCATCGCTTGTTCGCAAGGGGTATGCAGTTCGTGAACTACAGCCTGATGGTGGCACTAACTTTATTCGCCTTACCGATGAAGGTGTGAAAGTTGACCCTGAAATCACTGTAACATACACCAAGTAATATGGCTCTCGAATTTATTATAGCTTTTGTCTGCGCTATTATATTTGTCGTATGCGGCTATAGCGTAGGCGTTATAGCTGGCAGAAAAGAAACATGTGATATAGTCGAAGAGAACAACAAAGAAGTTCTTATTGCGCGAGAGCATATTGAATATCAAATTCAAAATGAAAAGGCACATTTAAAATCTCTCCAAGAGAATGTGGAACAGCAGAAGCAGAGTTTTGAAGACTTTAAGAAAGTTGAAAAAGAGAATATCATGAATAACCTTCGTGATTTTCAAGCTCAAGTTGATGAAGATAAAGCTGAATATATTGAACAGATTCAGATTCTTCAAAGCTCGCTTGATAAGCTACAGCGCCAAAAGGCTGCTACAATTGAAGCGTTTCAACGTGAACAGGCAGTTCAGGATTCTAAAGATGATTATCGTATCATTATCGAAGATAGTGACAAAGCAGATATTGATATTCTAAATTCGTTTAAGAACCGCCTTTCTAATCCAGAAATTCTTTCAAAGCTAATCTGGTCAACGTACTTCCAGAAGAAAGCAAAGGATTTATTCGTTAATATTGTTGGTACTGAAAAGACTTGCGGTATTTATAAGATTACAGATATAAATGATACAAAGTGCTATATAGGTCAATCTGTAGATATTGCAAATCGTTTTACGCAGCATTGCCGTTGCGGATGCGGTATAAAAACTCCTAAAGATAATAAACTATATGCGGCGATGCTTAAAGAAGGTTTAGACCAATTCACATTTGAAATTGTAGAACTTTGTCCGCAAGAAGAATTAAATGAAAAAGAAAAATATTATATCGATGTATATAATTCAGTTAATTATGGTTTTAATTCACAGGATGGTGTAAATGGGAAAAGTAACGATTAACAGTAATACTGTTAAGAATCCTATTACGTTAATTGGCGAAATGGCTGGCCCTTGCTATGGCACAGATACCAGTAACGTAGAGAAGAATTATAAGCGTGGTCTTTCTTGTATTAAAGACGGGCATTTCCGCACACTTGAGTTTGGAGAAGTGTGGTTTGTTCTAGAAGGGTATTCAGCGAAGGTAATTCGAGAATTCTATACTCATAATGGTGGAGCGCCTACACGTCTACAGGCAAGTACGCGTTATATTAAGTATCAAGATTTTGATTATGTAGTTCCTCCAAAAATCGCGGCAAATGAAGATGCGAAGCAAATGTACGATTCTTGTATGAAAGCTATTGCTGAAGCTACTACTTATATGCAAAAGGAATGTGGAATTCCGCAGGAAGATGCAAATATGGTTCTTCCTCTTGGAATGGCAACTACTGTCAGTTGTCGCTTCAATAGCCGCACACTTATGACTATGGCTGAACAACGTCTATGTACTCGTGCCTATTGGGAATTTAGGCAGCTGATGAAGGATATAATTGAAGCGTTATCTGAGTATTCTGATGAATGGAAAACTATTTGTGATTTATTCTTTAAGTGTAAATGTGACAAAGCTGGTTATTGTCTAGAGCATAAGTCATGTGGAAAATATCCTAAAAAAGTTATTGACTAAGATTTAAAAACATGTTATAATATGTGACATATATTGAAAGAAAAATTAGAAAGGAAATTGAATGTTTTCAAAGACAAATAATTCATGCCATGTAGAAGGATACGTATTTTCAACTGACCGTCTCGCACAGCGTGTCTCTAAAAAGACAAGCACTCCATTTATTAACGGTACGGTGAACATTGCGACTGACGATAAGGGTCTTAATGTTGTTCCTGTATTTTTCCGTTATGTGACCGAGACTTTTAAGAGCGGCAAACCTAATCCCGCATGGGAGATTCTAACTGCTCTTATCGACCATGAGGGTTCAGATACTTTTGAAGTTGTAGGCACTTCTGCTCTCAAGGTTCGTATTGATGGTTCTGTCGGCACTAATGATTTCGTGTCTCGTGATGGTGAGGTCGTTTCTCCTAAGCGTGTCGAAGGTCAGTTTATGCACGTTATGACCAATGAGATTTCTGAAAACCCTGCAACCTTTGATGTCGATATGCTGATTGCAAATGCGGCTAAGCAGGAAGTTGAAGAGGGCGATGATTTCGTCAAGCTACGTGGTTACGTCTTTGATTATCGTGGTGATATTCTTCCTGTTGACGTTAATGTCCGTTCCAAGGGTGGCATGGATTACTTCATTGACCAAGATATTTCTAATAAGAATCCTCTTCTAACTCATATCAAAGGTTCTATTGTATCTCAGGCCATCACAACTGAGAAAACTGAGGAATCTGCATTTGGCGACCCAGTAGTTCACAAGGTCGTTCGTCATGTTCGTTCTTGGGATGTTACTTGGGCTGCGGTCGAGCCTTATGAGTGGGATGACGAATCTACCATCACCAAGAAGGAGTTCAAGCAGAAGCTAAACGAACGTGAAGAGCGTATGGCAGAAGTAAAGCGTAATCATGACGAGTATCAGGCTAGTCGTAACGGTGGTCAGAACTTTGCAGCAGCAAAGGTAGTCGCAAAGGTTGAAGCTCTATCGGATGAAAACGAAGATGATGATGACGAGGACGCATGGCCCTTTTAACGAATAATTCCGTATCAGACAATTAAATAGATAGGGGAGAGATTAAGTCATCTCCCCTATAAGATAGAAAAGGATTTAAAATGGAATTTAATTTTACGCTATGTGCGGTCCTGCTGCCAAGTGCTCGGAATGTGCCGCAAGATAGCGAATAAGTTGCGTAAAGCCGGTGAATGGATGACTGAGAAATACATCGGAAAGGCCAGACACTACAAGCGTGGCAACGAACTGTTCTGGAAGTACAGGGACATCGTACTTGACGATTACGGCAACATCGTCCTAGACGATGACGGCAGTCTGGTATGGCTTAACCTCAGATGGACAGGCTACAACGACCGCGCTTGGTTGACGAAGTGGTACAAAAACTGCGAGCTTTGCAAGGGCAGGGACGGCAAGACGTACCGCATCGACTTCACTAACTGCAACGTCTACGAGGTCGTAAGCGAATGAGCTGTGGAGCGAAGGCGGTGAGCAAATGCTAACTTCTAGCATCCAAGCGAAGTTTAGCAGCGAGGACGCAACTGAGTGGCTAAGCAATTGGGGACATAGCACTTGCCGCCGAGACAATGTTATTTATCTAAATCGTATTTAATAGTAGATAGCAAAAGATTAAACCAAGAGAGAAAAGAGAAAGCAATATATGTCAATTGATATTTTTAATATTGAACCTCACAAAGTCAGCCGTTCACTAGAGGGCTACACAGTCATGTTTTACGGTGAACCTAAAACCGGAAAAACGTCTACTGCCGCAAAATTTCCCAAGGCGCTTCTACTTGGTTTTGAGGTTGGTTATCTGACCATCGGCGGCGTTAAAGCTATTCCTATCAATAAGTGGTCTGAATTTAAGCAGATTTTAAAGCAGCTTAAAGATCCAAAGGCACATGAAATGTATAGTAATATTATTGTTGATACTGCGGATATTGCTTATGACCTTTGTGAAAAGTACATCTGCAATCAAGCTGGAGTCTCGGCTGTAAATGAGCTACCTTATGGTCAGGGGTGGTCTAAAACTAGTAAAGAGTTCGATGAATGTCTTCGTTCCATTCCTCAGATGGGCTATGGTCTAGTAATGATTTCACATAGTCAAGACAAGACTTTTACTGATGAAAATGGTAGTGAATATAACCAGATTGTTCCTACTCTCGGCAATCGTCCGCGTCTAATCGTTGACCGAATGAGTGACGTTATCGGTTACGCCCATCCAGTAGAAGAGGAAGATGGTCGCACTCATACTGTTCTATATATGCGCGGAACCCCTCGATTCGTAGCTGGTTCTCGATTTAAGTACACGCCTGATTCCATTGACTTCACCTACGACAATCTTGTCAAGGCTATTGGTGATGCAATTGATAAGCAGGCAGAGGAAGATGCTGGCAAGTTCGTGACTGATGCACGCACTACCGCTTATGACATTAATGATGGCCCTGATTTTGAAGCTATGAAGAATGAGTTCAAAGAACTAACTGTCAAGATTCAACACAGTGTTTCTAAGGATGAATTCAAGAAGTCTTGGGCGCCTAAGATTATCGAAATTACAGATAAGTATCTCGGTGTCGGCAAGAAGGTTAATGACTGTACTGCCAAGCAAGCTGAACAACTTTCACTTATCCTCGATGACCTAAAAGACCTACTGTCTAATGGAATTGATGTAGCTTAATTTTAAAGACCGTCCATAATTGGGCGGTCTTTTTTATTGACAAAATCTCCTGAATATGTTATAATTATATTATAAAGTTAGGAGAAAACATGGCAAAGCAAAGACCTGTTAAATGTCCATATTGCGGCCAAATGATTGACCGTGATTATGAGTTCGATTGGAAAAAGATTGGCAACCGATATTGGCATGATGAATGTTATACCAGAAGCCAAGAGGAAAAAGAAAAAAATAAAGATAAGCTGAAAAAGCAACGAGAAGCAGTCATGAAAATTGCTGGCAAATATCTCGGCGCATATGCAGATTATCAGAAAATTGCTTTAAATATTGGACAACTTATTCAAGCCAGTATTACATATGAGCAAATGGCTAAGGCTTTAAAATATTGGTATGAAATAAAGCATAATGACCCAAGTAGGTCGAATGGCGGTATATGGATTGTCAAATCAATTTATATCGAAGCGGAAAACTATTTCAAGCGATTGGAAGAGATTAGAACTGTACAGAGTGAAGAGCAAGTGAATACAGATATTACAGATGAACGTCGTGTATTTGTGCGGCCAAGGGATGTAAATATCTATAGAAAAAAGCCACGTTTCAACTTGGAATAGAAGGGAGGATATTTGATTAGTAAATACTATGATTCTGTCGCGGCATTACAGGTAATTGGATGTTGTATGCGGAAACCTGAATACTTAGCGGCAGATGGACAATACTTCTTTTCAGAACACGACTTTTGCAATGATTTACATAAAGTAGTATTTGGTGCATTGTATAGTCTATATAACGCAGGTGTAACCGACCATCTTGCACGAGAGATTGAAAATTATCTTAAAGATAAGCCAAAAGCATATGCAGTTTATAAAGCCAACAAAGGTCGAGAGTGGATGTTTGAAACTCATGCAAATGCCCACTTAGATGCTTTTGAGTATTATTATAATCGTCTAAAGAAAATGTCTCTACTTCGCGCATATGATGATGTTGGCGTAGATGTATCTGATATTTATGACCCTGATAATATCTTAGATTCTGCAAAGAAGCAAGCGCAAGACGAGTACCTTGACGGCACGACATTAGAGCAATTAGCAGATGATGTAGAAGGTAAATTTTATTTTATCAGGGATTTATATGTAGACAATAACGATAATGACTCTGTTGCTATTGGTGATAATGTCCAAAAGATTGTAGATGAATTAGCACAGCATCCTGCTCGTGGTTGGGCAATGTATGATTTATATGAAGACGCAATCGCTATGGGCGCACGACCTGGCCGCTTTTATTTAAGAAGTGCAGCTACGGGCGTGGGCAAAAGCCGAACTGGTGTTGCCGATGCTTGCTTCTTTTCATGTTCTGAATATTATTCAGATGAAGGTAAATGGGAGCGTTTATATAATCGAGTACCTACTTTATATATTTCGGTAGAATTAGACATTGAAGAGCTTACAACTATGGCGCTAGCTTTTATTGGTAATATTCCAGAAGACCATATCGTTGAAATGGATTTACTTACTTTTGACGAGGAAGAGAGATTAAAGAAAGCAGTACAGATTCTAGAAGAAGCGCCACTTCGTATGGAATATCTTCCTAACTATGGCATGAAAGATGTTGAAAATTGTATTAAACGCAATATGCGCAAATACAAATATCCACGAGTAGATGAACAAGGCAATACAGATTACCTAACTTTTCAATGTGTTGTCTTTGACTATCTAACTTCATCCATTAAGATGATTGAGGAAATCTCACATGGAACTGGAATGAAAGTACGCGAGGACCAAATTCTATTCCTTATGTCATCTAAACTTAAAGAAATAGCTGTCGAGAACAATGTCTTTCTTTTGTCAAGCACTCAAATTAATGGTAGTTATCGTCAAGAGAAAATTCTAGACCAGAACATGCTGGCTGGTGCAAAATCAATCGCAAACCGAATTGACTACGGTGAAATCATGGTAGATTGTACAGATGAAGATATTCAAGATATTGAAGGTGTTTTGGAGCAGCATCCCGGCATGTGTCCACCAAATGTAAAAAGAAGTGTATATAAGAATCGACGAGGGAAATTCAATCGTGTTATTTGTTGGATGCGTGCGAATAAAGGCACTTGTCGATATAAGACTTTATTTGTAACTGACTTTTCTTTTAAACCAATAGACAAAGATGAAATCTTCCAGAAGAAGAAAGAATAGGAGGTGCGGGAATTGGGATACGATAAAGCAAAGGTAAAGGAATCAATTGAACCAGAAAACGTATATGATATTCTAGAATACTTTGGCGCAGAACCAGAAATGTATTCTGATTATATCATTTCCCGCACAATTTGTCACAATGGCATTGGTGAAGGTTCAAAGAAGCTATATTACTATTTTGAAAATAGTATGTTTAATTGCTATACCGAGTGCGGCGCATTCGATATTTTTGAACTTGTTGAGAAAGTTAAGAATGTAGATTTAAATTCCGCAATCTATTTCGTGGTTAATTTCTTAAATCTTCAAATTGATTTAGATAATGATATTGATTTAAAAGATAGTCAAGAAGACTGGAAAATATTCAATAGGTATAAAGAGCAAAAAGATGTAACTGTAAATGATAATACCATTGAGTTACCAGAATATGATATATCTATTGTTCAGCATTATCCTCAACCTATTATTTCCTCTTGGTCTAATATCTCAAAAGAGGTGTGTGATTTTGCGCAAATTCATTATGACCCTCTTGGCGGTAATATCCTTATTCCGCACTTCGACCAGAACGATAGGTGCGTAGGTATTCGACAGAGAACTATTATTAAAGAGCAAGAAAAAAAGGGAAAATACAAACCTTGGCGAGTCCACGGTGAACTTTATAATCATGCTCTTGGCTTTAACTTGTATGGTCTTAATTGGGCTAAAGAAAGAATTAAAGAAATACAAACTGCGGTTGTAGCCGAATCAGAAAAGTCGGTTCTTGCCTATATGTCATATTATGGTACAGGTAATAATATTTGTGTTGCAACATGCGGCAGTTCCTTGTCTAAGTATCAGTTCAAACTTCTTAAAGATGCAGGATGTAAAGAAATTGTTATCGCATTTGACCATGACTTTGATGAATATGGTTCAGATGAAAGTCTAAAGGTTGAAGAAAAGATTGCTAAGATTGGTAACAAATACAAGCCATATATGAATATGTCTGTAGTCTTTGACAGAGAAAATATCTTAGGATATAAGGCAAGTCCATTAGACCAAGGCAAAGATGTATTCATGTATCTATTTAAGAACAGGATTATGTTATAATGGATATAGAACAAGTAATAATGGTAATATTTATACTTTTCTTTCCAGTCATTTTATCCTTTTTCATTATTGCTATTTGTATTCTTATAGACAAATGGATAGACCTTGTGTTTTATCCTTTTGAAATCCTTCGTGATAAAATTGATAATCATAGGTTACAAAAAGACTTGTTAAAAGATAAAGAAAAGAAAGACTCTACCAAGAGCAAGAGAATGATGAATAATAATATTAGACAAGAAGATAAACAGAAAGTTCTTGACTATCGCCGCAAACATAAGCGCTGTCGATATTGTAAATATTATTTTTATCCATATGTGCCGTATGAGGTAAAATTAACTAGTTCTGTTCCTCCTGAATGTTATATTAAGGATAAAAAGATTTACCCTTATTTTCTAGGTTTTAAGACATTAGCAGGATGTATGTGCAAAGAGTTTGGAGTTGATGGAAATAGATTATAAATTATATAAGCCAACATTAAATAGCTTGACACCTAAACAGCAAATTTTATATAACAGAGATATTCCAGTAGAAGAACAAACTAACTGGCTTAACGCCTATTGGAATGATGTAAATGATTTTCATTTACTAAAGAATATTAAAGACGCAGCTGGAATGATTATTGACCATTGCATGTATACAAGTTCTAAGATTACTATTCTTCAAGATTGCGATTGTGATGGATTGACTTCAAGTGCAATTATAGCTAATTACATTCATCGTATTTGTAGCAAGGAACCGACCATTTTAATCCACGAAGGAAAAGTTCATGGACTTGCAGACATTGATTTAGACAATATTATAGAGACTACAAGTCTTCTTATTATCCCAGACGCGGCAAGCAATGATTATGAACAACTTAAATATTTGCATGACAATGGCGTAGACATTGTAATCGCTGACCACCACCATTGCGAAAAATATTCTGAGGATGCTATTGTAGTAAATAATCAATTAGACGATTATCCTAATAAGAATTTTTGCGGCGCAGGTGTTACATGGCAGCTTTGTCGCCAGATGGATGAAATGTGCCATTTTGATTATGCAAATGACTTGGTCGACTTATGCGCTCTTGGTCTTTGTGGTGATATGATGGATTACCACGAAAAAGAAGTGAGGGCGCTTGTTAATATTGGTTATGCAAATATTAAAAATAAATTTCTTAAAGCATTTGTAGATAAGCAAGAGTTTTCTTTAAATAAGATGAATGGTCTTAACTATCTTAGCTCTAGTTTTTATGTGGTTCCTTACTGGAATAGCTGTTGTCGGACTGGTGAAATGGTAGAAAAACGTCTTCTTATTAACGCTCTATTGGATTACAAGTGCGATATTTTAATTCCATCATCCAAGAGAGGTGAAAAAGGTAAAGAAGTTCCTCTTTGGCAAGAAGCTATCACCGTTATTGAGCGAGTAAAGCGTAGACAGACTAAGTTACAAGACGAAGCTATGGAATTCTTTGAATACCAAATTCAAACCAAAAAGCTAACAAATAATGCTATCATTACTTGCGTATGCGGCAAAGACGATGCAGAGCCGGGTATTTTAGGTTTAGTGGCGAATCGTATTCAAGCCAAGTACCAACATCCTACATTGGTTTTGCGAGAAGTCGAAGAGGAAGATGGGGTACATCTAAAAGGGTCTGCTCGCAATTACTCTTATTGTCCTATTGAAGATATGCGTAGTCTTTGTGAAGACACTGGTGTTGTCGATTATGCTGCCGGGCACGGGTCTTCGTTTGGCTTGTCGTTGCCTTTATCGAACTTTTATGAGTTTTTAGATAAGACTAATGAACAATACAAAGGTATTGATTTTAAACCTGTCTATCTCGTTGATTATGTTTGGAATTACGATAGAATTAACCCTAAATATGTTCTTGATATTGCGGAGCTTAATATCTATGGTCAAGGCATCCCAGAGTCTAAAGTTGTGGTAAAAGATATTGCATTAGACAATGTTAATGTCCAGCTTTTAGGTGAAGCAAAAGGGCATCCTACTATTAAGATTTCTCTACCTTCTGGTGTAGATATTATGAAATTCAAATCTTCTAGAGAAGAATTTGAAGAATGGACAAGCGGTGAAAAGAAGCTAACCATTGTTGGCAAATGTTCCAAGAACGAATGGATGGGAAACATTACACCGCAAATTCTAATTGATGATTTTGAATTAGAAGATTATGAAGAGGAATGGGTATTTTAAATGAAACTTCAAATTGAAGAAGCAGAGCTTAGGAATCTTGCGCATAAGGCATCACGTTATGATATTATTATGGATGCTCTTATTCGTGAGAAGTTTGGCAAAGTTGATATTTATAGTGACTGGGAAATGACTGAAAACTATATGCAAGACATTATCAATCAGCAGCCAAGTGATATTATGTCAGTAGATGAAGATAGGATTAAAGCAGACCGAGACTGGATGGATAAACATCCTGACTTTTTTAAAGAATTGTAATTAAATAAAAGCCCTCTAGTTTTTGTTTGACTAGAGGGCTTTTTTATGTTATAATGTATTTATACAAAGTCCAATAGAAAGGAGTAGCATAGATTATGCGAATGGCAAAGTGTCCTATGTGCGGGCAGCATAATGTCAACGGTTTTAAAAAGAACAACAAATGGTATTCAACTTGTTATAATAAAGAGTGCCGTTATACTACTGAGGTTGGTATGCCAACACGCAAAATGAGTCGTTTTAGTTGGAATCTGAACTATGAGCGTTTGACTGGCGAGACTCTTCCCGATGAAATGACTGGTCGGCAGAAGGGCGCTTATATGAAAAAGGAGATTCGTTGCGGTGTACCCGAACTAGTCCAGTGTTTCACTCAAGAAGACTTTGAAAACTGGGAAGAAAAGTACGATTATAAAGACATCAATTGGGTTGCGCCAAAAGGCAAGAAGCAGCGTGCGGCATATAAGAAGCGTAAACAAAAAGAACGCGCAGAAAAAGAAACAAACTAATTTAAGATTTAAGAAAGGTTGGTAGAACTTAGTGCTTAACAAATATCCCGGCAGTCTTCACAACCATACAGATTTCTCAAATCTCAGACTTAAAGATTCAATTAATACTGTAGACCGTTTAATGGATTATGCTTTGGAGCTTGGTCAAGATGTATTAGCCTTTACAGAACATGAATCAGTAGCCAATGCAGTCAAGATTCAAGAAGCATATGAAAAGCGTAAACAAGATAATCCAAATTTTAAAGTAATTCTTGGCAACGAAATATACCTTGTCCGCAATGGACTTAACAAAGATAATTTTAATCCAGAAGAAGATAGGTATTTTCACTTTATTCTCTTGGCTAAGAATGCAGAAGGGCATAAACAAATTCGTGAGATTTCAACGCGAGCTTGGATGCGCTCTTATATGGCTCGTGGTATGCGGCGAGTGCCAACGTATTATCAAGATTTAATTGATATTATCGGTAAAAACAAAGGTAATGTTATTGCTTCGACCGCCTGTCTTGGTGGGCAATTGCCAGCTTATCTTCTCAAATATAAACAAACACAGGATGAAGCATATATTAAACAAGCTATCAAGTGGCTAAAAGGAATGGTGAAACTTTTCGGCAAGGGCAATTTCTTTTTAGAAATGCAACCTTCTAATAATGAAGAGCAAATCTATGTTAATAAATGGATTAAAAAATTATCTCATAAATTAGATATTCCATATATTATCACTTGCGATGCTCATTATTTAAAGAAAGATGAAGCATTTATCCATGAGACATACCTAAAGTCTCAAAATGGCGAGCGTGAAGTCTCTGAGTTCTATGCAACTACCTATCTTATGGAAACAGAAGAACTTGAAGGATTCTTTGAATACTTTACTAAGGAAGATATTTGTGCCGCATATGAGAATATTGAATATATTAAGAGTCAATGCGAAGATTATAATCTCAAAAAGCCGCTAAAGATTCCTCGGCTACCTTGGAAAGATAGCTATATTACAGATGAACAGGTAAAATCTTTTCAAGATAAAATTCCTAATCTAAAGTATCTTACTGAATCTGACTTTGAAGGTGATAAACTTCTTGGCCGACTAATTCTTCAAGGCATCCAAGAGAAAGAAGATTTACAGAATCAAGATGCTTATAATGAAATCAACGTTGAACTAGAGTCTGTCTATCAAAGTTCTCTTGTAAATAAAACGCATTGGTCTTCATATTTTCTTAATTTACAGAAAATTATTGATACCATTTGGGAAGCTGGTTCCATTGTTGGCTGCTCCCGAGGAAGTGGTGGTGGCTTCCTTATCTTATATGTTCTTGGCATTATCCAAATTAACTGTCTAAGAGAGACTACAAAGACATTCCACTGGAGGTTCCTTAATCCCGCACGTGTCTCTGTCTTAGATGTAGACATTGACGTATCTGGTCTGCGCCGCAAGCAAATTCTAGATAAGTTTAGAGAGGTCTATGGTGAAGATAGAGTTTGCAATGTTCTTACTCTTGGTACAGAAAGCACAAAATCAGCTATTCTAAGTGCGGCAAGAGGTCTTGGAATTGATAATGACGTAGCGCAATATATTGCTTCTTTAGTTCCTTCTGACCGTGGCTTAATTCGTTCTTTACATCAGTGCTACTATGGTGATAGTAAAGAAGGAATGAAACCGGTTATTCCTTTTGTCAATGAAATGAAACAACGTCCAAAACTGTGGGAAGTTGCTTGTCGAATCGAAGGTCTAATCTGTCGTTCTGGAATACACGCGGGAGGACTTGTCTTTGTTGATGAACCATTCACGGAGACGGCTGCCCTTATGCGTGCTCCTGATGGGACTATTATTAGTCAATTTGACCTCCATGACCTTGAGAAATTATCACTCATTAAATACGACCTGCTTTCGGTCGAGGCAATGGACAAGATTCAGGTCTGTCTGGAGCTGTTAGTAAAATACGGTTATCTCAAGTGGTCTGGAACTCTGAGAAAAACTTATGAAGATGCTATCGGTATCTATAAGCTAGAACGAACAGATTCTAAGATGTGGAAGATGGTATGGGAACATAAGATTCAATCTCTATTCCAGATGGAAAAATCAAGTGGAATCCAAGGTATCGCTTTGACACATCCTAAATCTGTTGACGATTTGGCTACTCTTAACAGTGTAATTCGACTTATGGCGCAAGAGAAAGGTGCAGAAACACCTCTTGAAAAGTATGCAAGGTTTAAGAAAGATATTTCTTTATGGTATCAAGAAATGGACTCTTATGGTCTAACAAAAGAAGAACAAAAGATTCTTGAGCCTGTTCTCAAAATCTCTTATGGCCTATGCGAAAGCCAAGAGCGTTTTATGATGCTTGTTCAGATTCCAGAATGTGGCGGCTTTGACCTAAATTTCGCAGATAGATTGAGAAAAAGTGTAGCTGAATTTTTGGCCTTATAAAAAGAAATTTTTATAAAGTATTGGGCAAAATCGGTGAATCCTAATTAAGTAATTTTCATATTATAACGAACAGCTTGCGGAAAGTATTTGATGCAAAGGAGTTATAATGAAAATTTTAACAAAAGAACAAGCAGATAGAATTTTTTATCAGCTTGCCGTAGAAAGAAAAACCTATAAAGAGTTACAACAAGAATATAGTATGGATAGAACAACTCTTTGTAGAAAAATGAAAGAATATAAAAAAGATTACGGCTTAGAAGAATCAGAAAATTATAGTATTAAAACTTATTTACGACATTATTATTTACAAGATATTTTAACAAAATATGAAAACGGAATGACAACAGTTGAACTAGAAAAATATTATCCCGCTTCTGAAAGAACATTTGCTGCATTAATATCAGAAAATAGTAATCTTTTACGACAGACTGGAGTTCCTTCAAAAACAGACCAGTCTTTATTTTCTAGTATCAATAATGAATATGAAGCGTATACCGTTGGTCTTCTTACAGCAGACGGCAGTGTGTCTAGTCGTGGTTCTATTGCTGTAGACTTAGTATCAACAGATGAATCTTTACTTTATCAAATTAACGATAAAGTATATAAAAATAGTGGTACTATTTTCCATTATGGTAGTGAAAAATGGCACAAAATACCAATGGTTAGATTGATTATCAATGGGAAACAAATATGCGCTAATTTGTCAAAGTATAATGTTGTTCCAAATAAAACTTATTCATTGACAGACCTTTATTATTTTGATAATAAAGAACTAATGAGACATTATTTAAGAGGATTATTTGACGGTGACGGAGTAGTATCTAAGGGCCAAGCAAAATATCTTGGGGTTGGATATTGCGCTCATAATCAAAATTTTGTTAAAAGTTTTCAAAAATATTTATGTAATGAACTCAATGTTGCAGAAAATAAATTGTTTGATACTGGAAATTGCTGGGACTGTAGGTGGACAGCAAGACAAGATGTTGAATTAATATATCATTTTTTATATGACGATTCTTCTATTTACTTACAAAGAAAAAAAGATAAAATTGAAAATTACTTATATGGAAATACCGAGGTAACTAATTAGATTACGAAAGGCTAATTAGCACCGTAGAGCGTAGCAGATGAATAAATATAATCCTGCCAAGAGTGTCCGACACCTAAACAGACAAAGCTGTAGGTGAAAATGTACGCCGAGCTTATAGGAAACTATAAGAACTATAGGATAAAAAGCCTATAGGATAACAAAACTGAAAAAACGTCCAGAAGAATACAAAAAGTGTGAAAAAGAATACTTTGAACGAGTTCAAGAACAAGGCTTGAGTAAAAACCTTTGCAATTACGTATGGAACGTATGCGTAGCTACAAGTAGAGGGTAAATAAAATCCTGCCCTCATAAAATACAGTGAATTGCTGGAAAGCTCATACAGAGTAATCAGCAGCCAAACAAAATGGTTCAACGACTATCTCTTATAGAGAGTAGATAGAAATATCGAAGCGCTGTATATCTTTTTGATAAAGATATAGTCTGATTATCCCGACGGATTTAACTTATCGCATACGCTCGGGTACTCGTTAGTTGCATTACAGGAAATGAATCTTGCTTACAAATATCCTATTATCTTTTGGAATTGCGCAAACTTAATCGTAGATAGTGGTACAATTGAGGGTATTGATGATAAAACGTCCGATTATAATAAAATCGCACGTGCTGTCAATAAAAATAAATTAGCAGGAATTAAAGTATCACTTATTGACGTAAATAAATCAGAGTTATCTTTTACACCAGATGCAGAAACAAATACAATTCATTATGGTCTTGGAGGTTTACAAGGTGTAGGCAACGAAGTTGCGCAAACGATTATTGATAACCGTCCATATAATTCTATAGAAGACTTTATGGATAAGACAAAAGTAAATAAAACAGTTATGGTTTCCTTAATTAAATCTGGAGCTTTTGACCAATTTGGTAAACGTAAAGATATTATGAAGCAATATCTATATACTACAATTAATCCTAAAAAACGTTTGACTATGCAGAACTTTAATGCGCTTATAGAAAATAGCCTTGTGTCGCAAAAGCTCAAATTCCAAAAGCAAGTATTTAATTTTAATAAAGGGCTGAAAAAAGATTGTAAATATAATACAGATTACTTTGCATTAGATGGTGTTTACTATAAGTTTTATGTTAAATTTTTCAATGAAGATAATATTGAACCAATAGACAATAAATTATGTTTAAATAAAAAGACATGGAAAAAAGAATATGATTCCGTAATGAGTGCGGCAAAACAATATATTATGGATAATCAACAAGAGCTATTGGATAAGTTAAATAATAAAATGCTAAAAGATGCTTGGAATAAATACGCGGCAGGTACAATTTCTCATTGGGAAATGGAAAGTCTTGGTATGTATTATCATAAGCATGAGTTAACTAATATTGATAATTCATTATATGATATTGTAGATTATACGGAACTTGACCGCACACCTGTTGTAGATTATACATTTAAACGTAATGGCGCAGAGATTCCTATTTTTAAAACTTTTAAAATTGCTGGAACAGTTATTGCAAAAGATGAAATGCATTCACAAATTACTTTACTTACTACTACTGGCGTAGTGGAAGTTAAAATGTCTAAAGAATATTTTTCACAATACAATAAACGTATTAGTGAAGTCAGACCAGATGGTACTAAAAAAATTATGGAGCAAGGTTTCTTCCAGCGTGGTATGATGCTGGTATGCAATGGTATTAGACGTGGAGATACTTTTGTATTAAAGGCGTATAAGCGCAAAGGAAATGTACAGCATCAGTTATATAAAATTACGAAAGTGAATAAAGACGGCACCATAGAAATGACCAATAGCCGCTATGGCGAAAATGTTGACAATTAAATAAAGTTATGTTATAATATAGGAGTAAACAAAAAGGAAAGGTTTGCTCCTATATTTTTGGAGGTTTAATGGAACCAATTGTAATTGGCATTTGCGGCAAAAGTGCGAGCGGCAAGGATTCAACCGCGACTCGATTAGTTGATGAATATATTGAAATGGGTATCCCAGCCAATAAAGTAGTTAGCTATACTACTCGTCCTCAAAGAGAGGGAGAAATTAATGGTGTAGATTATCATTTTATTGACCGAAGAACATTTATTAAAATGCAGTATGAAAAGAAATTTATGGAATACTCAGAATTTCGTGGCTGGAAATATGGCACCTCAATTGACGCATTTAAAGATAATTGCGTAAATATCTGTGTCCTTAACCCTACTGGCATGGACGCTTTAAGTAAATACTATCGTCATACTCGTTCAATTGCGGCATGTGAATTATTTTATCTTAAAGTTCCATTCTTTACGCGACTTAAACGTTCTATCAAACGTGAACATACTTTTAAATGGGAGTTTATCAGACGAGCGTTTGCTGACAATCACGACTTCCTAGATTATGATGAATATTTTGGATATATGGAAAATGAGCATCTTCTGCCTTATTGCAATGGTCGCATAAATTTCGTATCCAAAATTATGAATAATGATAGACTGGTTTATGAAACTTCAAAGTTAAAGCATTAACTTTTATCCAAATAAACGCATGGACATAAGTTTAGAAAGTTTATTAACCAATTTTTATATAAGAGAAAGAGGATAAAATGATTTTTCAAGTACGGCAAGGAGTGTTTGAAACTAATTCAAGTTCAACACATACGCTAACTATCTGCTCAAAAGATGATTTTGACAAATGGAAACATGGCGAGGTATTTTGGCTTGAATTACAGTATCATGAATCTTAAACACCTTTTGCCGTATATGGTCAAAGAAAAGTGGTTTGATAGCATTTCATTTGACAATCTTGCGTTAAAGCAGCTTGATGTAAAGAACCTTGTGCCGCAAGATAAGTGGGATATGTTCTATATGGGCGATGAAGGTAGTTCCACGATGTATGTTGATATGGTCAATCGTGAGTTTGCGGCGAATTCTACGTCTGAAACTCGCTATCCTCTTTTGGACAATGTAGAAGATATGTTGAAAGTAATTCACCAAGAGAAGAAGGGAAAAGATATTGACTAAATATATTACAAAGCGAAATGGAAATAAAGTAGAGTTCGATATTTCTAAGATTGAAAATGCGGTATTTCGCGCGGCGTATGATGTTTCTGGTACTCTTGGATGGACATGGACGTTTTGTCATGAGGTTGCGAAAGATATTGCACATGACTTTGAAAAAGCTGAATATTATCATGACGGCATGACAGTCGAAGAAATTCAGGACGCTGTTGAAGAACTACTCATGGGCGATTTCCCGCATGTTGCAAAGTCATATATGATTTATCGTTATGAACATCAGATTGCCCGCCAGAAACAACTTGATGAAGCCATTGAAGAAAAATTAATGGCAAAAAAAATTGACAATCAAAATGCAAATGTTGATGAACACTCTTTTGGTGGACGTATTGGCGAAGCAAGCAGCATTGTTATGCGCAACTATGCGTTGAATCATTGTATGTCTACGATGGCAAAAGAGAATCATCTAAATAATGAGATTTATATTCATGATTTAGACCACTATGCTGTCGGTGACCATAACTGTCTTTCCATTCCTTTTGATAAACTTCTTAAAGAAGGTTTTAATACTCGTCAAGTAGATATTCGACCTGCGAATTCTGTCAATACTGCTTTTCAACTTGTCGCTGTAATTTTTCAGCTTCAATCTTTGCAACAGTTTGGCGGCGTAAGTGCAACACACCTTGACTGGACTATGGTACCTTATGTTCGTAAATCATTTAGGAAACATTTTATTGATGGACTAACTTATTGCGAACCAGATTTTCCTTTTAGTATTAAAGAATACGCTGAACATATTCCAGTAGATGCAAGCATTGAAGATGAAGAATATAAACTTCAACCAAATGCTTATAAATATGCTATTGATATGACAGAAAAAGAAGTCTATCAGGCAGTTGAAGGGATGTACCATAATCTCAATTCATTGCAAAGTCGCAGCGGAAACCAATTACCATTCACCAGCATAAATTATGGTACTTGTACGTTGCAAGAGGGTCGTATGGTTATTAAAGCGTTGCTTGAAGTTTCAATTGATGGTGTCGGTAAGCTACACAAAACCTCTATTTTCCCTTGTGGCATTTTTCAGTGCATGAAAGGCGTTAATCGTAAAGAGGGCGAGCCTAATTACGATTTATTCAAACTTGCTTTAAAGTCAACAGCAAAACGTTTATATCCAAACTACGTTAATGTTGATTGGTCTAACAATGCTGGATATGATGTTAATGACCCGTGTACATACACTTCAACTATGGGTAAGCGTAAACTATAGCCCATATAAAATCTTTTGAATTCGGATAGGACTTAGGTTTAAGTTGAGTCCGAGCTAATTAAATGTGTATCGACTATTCCGAAAGGAAGTAGAGATAATAGCTATCTCGAAGTAAGAAGACTGTCCAATAGGATAGATGATATAGTCAGTGCGGCAGGTGACTGCCGATAACATGTGTAGAACATATAATGGATATGATATTAACGGTTTTGGTCAATTAAAAGACGGTCGCGGTAATATTTGTCCTGTTACAATTATTCTTCCAACTCTTGCAATGGAATCAGAAAGAGACGTAGAAAAGTTCATGGAACTTTTGGATAAGAAACTTTTTGAAGCAAAAGATATGCTAATTGAACGTTTTGAATATATCTGTTCTCAAAATCCTGCAAGCGCTAAGTTTATGTATGAAAATGGTGTTATGGCTGGATATGTTCCAGAAGAAGGAATTATAAGTGCGCTCAAGCATGGCACTCTAGCCATCGGACAAATTGGACTCGCTGAAACTCTTGAACTTCTTATCGGAAAGAACCAGCGTCACCCAGAGGGAATGGCTTTAGCGAAGAGGATTGAATCTCATATTAGACAGCGTTGCGACGAGTTTAAGAAGCAATACAAGCTCAATTTCGGCAACTATTTTACCCCAGCAGAGAACCTTTGTTACAAAGCTATGAATAAGTTTAAAGACAAATATGGAATCATCCCGAACGTATCAGACCGCGAGTATTTCACTAATTCCGTCCATACTCCTGTATGGGAAAAGGTAACACCTTTTGAAAAAATTGATATTGAAAGTCAGTTAACTGGATATAGCAGTGCCGGCTGCATCACTTACGTTGAGCTTGAATCAACTGTTAAGCACAATATTGACGCACTCGAAAAGGTTGTAAATTATGCTATGGATAAAGATATTCCATACTTTGCTATTAATGTTCCTAATGATACCTGCCTAGAGTGTGGTTATTGCGATGAATTTAACGATGAATGCCCCATGTGCGGCAGTCACAATATTCAGCAGCTTCGCCGAGTAACAGGATATTTAACTGGTAATTATAAGACCGCTTTCAATAAAGGTAAGCAGCAAGAAGCAGAACAGCGAGAGAAGTCATCAAGTGGAGTGAAGGTTCAGTGAGAATAGCTTATATTGATTATTGTGAATGCACCAATGCAATCGGATGGGGCATTTCTTTATATACGCAAGGATGCGTTAGAAAATGTAAAGGATGTTTTTCACCGCAAACGTGGGATATTGAAGGTGGACGCGAGTACACTTTTGTAGACGAAAATACCATTTGCGGCACTTTTAAAACGACTCCTTATTTTAATCATTTTGTAATTGAGGGTGGCGAACCTTTATTTACAAAAAATTTAAAAACGATTTTAACTTTAATTGAAAAAGTCAAGGCTACTCGTTCTGATATTAAAATTTGGATTTATACTGGATACACCTATGAACAGCTTCAAGAGAGAATCAAAAAGAATAAAGACGATTATTATCTAGAGCCTATCTTGCGACTCGCTGATGTTCTAATAGATGGCCCATTTATCCAAGAGAAGAAAGATTTAACGCTTGCTTTTAAAGGCAGCTCTAATCAACGAGTGATTGACCTTCAAAAGACACATGCGGCAAACGATATTGTGCTTTTGGATATTTAAGTATGAGGGATAGATTTTGTTCTATCCCTCATTTTTTTTATTGACTTTTATCTTTCAATCTGTTATAATATAATAGAACAAAGAAGAGAAAGGAAACAGCTTGGACACTACTATTAATAATTACGAAATTAACAAAAAAATGTATGCCAATATTACGCCACCTTCACAGGACGAAGTAAATGCAATGTTCGTCAATGTAGGGGCATGGCTTTCAACGCATCATAAAAAACATTACTATATGCTACTTAATAATGAGCTTCATTATTACACTACCTTCAATCTTAAAAACCCAAATTATGATAAGATGATTCAAGAACTCAAAGAATGCCTTGCGTTCCGTGGCCGCATTCTCGACATTGAATATCAGCACGCCGAAGACACTTACCAGATTTGGATTAAAGAATATAAGACCAATAATGTTTATATGTTTATGCTATTTGAAGCAGAAGATTTTGTAATTGAGGTGGAATAATGAATAAGTTAATCGTGGCGGCTTTTCCCGCATCAGCTATTAAGTTTATGGTACAAGGTGACGCAGAGCAAGTTGATTCACAGAAGATGTGTTGGTTCCCTGAATTTGAAGAAAATCTTACACCGTATCTAGAAAAAGAATATGGTATTCAAGAAATCTATGTTCTTGGACCTAAAAGTTATATTCCAGAAGTAGTAAGTAAAATCAAGGGTCTTACGACTCTACCCGTTATTGAGGAAGGTATTTAATTATGCGCCATTACGTTATCAAGAACACTGCCGAGTATCGTGTTGAGACGATTGAAGATGTAGTAGCTTTTCGTGAAGAATTACAAAAGCAGGCCGCACAGGATGGTTACTCTCTATCTGCCTTTAGCTATTCTGAAAAGCTAGTCAAGGAAAAAGGTATTGTGGTAGATTCGTTCTACCAAGTCAAAGCAGTCTTCACTGTAAATGATATTAAAGAGCCTACAATTCCTATTTTTGATGTAGAGCTACCTTATGCGGCAGAGTCTATGCGTTCTACTAATAACGATGATAGCGAGGATGATATTTTTGAGTAATTCAGAGACTATTAAGATTCAGTATTGGCCCGGTATGCCGCATCTAGAGGTTAATCCTAATGGCTCTTGGATTGACCTTTATACTCGAAAAGACGTTACACTGCAAGCAGGAGAATTCGCTATCATTCCTCTTGGCGTTGCAATGAAGCTCCCAGAAGGGTATGAAGCCAATTTCGTTCCTCGTTCTTCTACCTTTAAGCGCTATAAGGTACTACAAACGAACGCTTTTTCCGTGATAGACCCAACGTATTGCGGACCCGGCGATGAATGGGGCTATCCAGTATATGCTACTTTCCCAGTAGTCATTCCTAAAGGCACTCGTCTTTGTCAGTTCCGTATCAATAAGGTACAGCCGCATATTATTTTTGATGAAGTTGCTTCACTTGCCGCAGAAAATCGCGGTGGCTTCGGTACGAGCAATACTGATTAAGGAGGGTATATGGACAAAATAATTGAATCTACTATTAAAAAGCTAGAGACAGTTGCTATTGACCCGCATCCTACACTTAATCCTACTCTTGGTATCATCTATCGAGCGGATGATGCGGCAGCTGGTTCGTATCTCCGCTCTATTAAGCGCAATGCTGAGAAATATAAGTCAACTATAATCTCAGCTCAATGCGATACAATTCAAGATGCAAGTCTACAAATTCGCAGATGGACACAAGACCCTAGTATCAATGGAATCATTCTTATCTCAGATTATGGTGAAGCGACTCAATCATTATACAATCTGATTCCAATGCGGCTTGATATTGATGGTCTTTCTAATAAATCCGCGGCGCACCTATATGGCAGCAAAGACCCTATTGCATATCGCAAGGCTCCCTGTACTGCTGCGGCATGTCTAAAGATTATTCAAACACTCTATGATAATAATCTTGCAGGTCTTAATGTCGCCGTTGTTGGCAGGTCTATGCGAGTCGGGCGACCTCTCGCAGAGCTATTATTGCAACAAGATTGCACTGTAACACTTTATCACAGTAAAAGCAAATTTATTTCAACAGAAGGAATGAATAATTTTAGCGATAAAGATGTATTTATTTCTACTATTGGACAACCAAAGTATTTTAATACTTCTAATCTTGATGCACTTCGTTTAAACATCATTGATGTTGGCATTAACTATGATGAACAAGGACATATTTGCGGCGATGTAGATTATGATAGTGTTAAAGATTTGGCTGATTATATCACACCAGTCCCCAATGGCGTAGGCGCTGTTACGAATACTGTGCTGTTTGCTAAACTATATGCAAATAAACTTGACTTCGCGGGGATTGATGTTTAATGCGTCTCTTAGCGCTCGACCAAGCTAGTCGAGTAACAGGCGTAGCGATTTTCAATGATGATAAATTAGTAAAATATGGTACTTTTGAAATTAAGTCAAACCAAGAGCTAGGTAAAAGATTAACGCAGTTTCTTGAGAACTTAGATAAGCTATATGCGGCCTATCATTTTGATGCTGTTGCCTATGAAGATATTCAATTGCAGATGGGCAATGTTGAAACATATAAAAAATTAGCATATATTCAAGCTATGATTTTATTTTGGTGCGAGAAGCATGAAAAGAATCTATACTGTTTATCTCCATCACATTGGCGCAAGGTGCTGAAAGATAAATATGGTATGTCGTGGGGCAGAAAGAGGGCGGAGCAAAAACAAACCGCCATTGACTTTATCCAAGAGCACTATAAAAAAGAAGTAGATAGCGATACCGCAGATGCTATTTGTATCGGGTGTGCAGCCAATATTGAAATTAATAAAACTGAATCGGCTTTTTAAAGCCATAAAAAAAAGAGGGGTATTCTCAATTAAGAGAATACCCCTTATTTTATTTAATTAAAATGGATTAGCATCAGAAATGCAGACTTGTAGACGGTCAAGAGCTTCACCATACATACCAGCGAAATCATCGCCGCCATATGTAGAACCGTCATCGCATACAGAGTTTAGCCAACCTTCACGGTCAACAGTCTGAGAACGATAGTATACTTGCTTGTAGCTTTCACCCTTTGGAGTAATATAGAACATACGAACACCATCAATCGCATGACCACCGATACCAGCACAGCCATTAACAAGGTCATTCTGATTACCTTGTGATACGTAGCCTAGCCAGTCGTCCTGCTGAGTGTGAACCTGATACTTAAGAGTACCGTGGTCAACCCAAGCACATAGATAATCATGCTTGCCGCAAGGAACGCCAGCAAAACCGTTGGAATCAGAATTATTGAAGTTAGTAATTGTACCATTCCAACCACCATTAAGATTGCGCAAAGCATAATGGACATTAACGATAGCCTTGCCGGGAGCGGGCTTATTAGTAGGAGCAGGCGCAGGAGTAGGCTTATTTGTAGAAGGAGCAGGAGCAGCTTGCGAACCATTCTTCATTGCATCATACCATTGCTGCGCACGGTTAATATACTCGTCTTTCTGAGAGCCATATAATTCACCAGGGCACGCTGTAGCAGACCAGTAGCGATGCGGGAAGACATTGACTAGCCACTGAGGACGGCCAAGATTATAATAGAGACAAAGAGCAGCTACAAGATGCGCACCAGACTCTAGAGCAGCAGGGAAGACGGTCCAAGGATTGCTGTTATTATTAGCATGTTCAATAGAAATAGTATGTGTATTAGCATACCAGTTACCGCAGGCCCAAGCAGTATCCCAATCATTGACCATCTGGCCGATTTTGCCATCAGACTGAACCGCATAGTGAGCAGAAGTCTGTGAACGGCTCCACAGATTATAGCATTGGTCGATAGAAAGATTACCAGCCATATGGTGAATGGTAATACCAGTAATGTTAGCACCTTCACGACCTGCGGTATAGTCGCAAGGCAGAATCTTGGTTACATCAGCTTGAATGTTTTTCCAATCCATAATTTTCCTTTCTGTTGGAAATAAAAAAGGGAGCCGTTAGGCTCCCTTGTGTAACATTATTTAGATTCTTTATCGGAACCGTTGAGAAGATTTTTATAGGCTTCAAAAAGACCTGTACTTGCCAAACCACTACTTAATCCTGCAACTACAACATCAACAGTAATTGGAACACCTATTGTGACGGCAGTAAAGATTGTGGCGGCAACGCCAAGCACACCTACGATAAGAGGAATAAAACGGTTAATAGAATCATTTGGAATCAAGTTCTTAATAATGTAGCCGACCAAAAGACATAGAATAACTACACTAGGAACGAGATAGGTAGAGATAGTTGATAAATCAAACATTGTTAAATCTCCTATTCAGATTTATAATTCTTGAATTCCTCAAGAATTTCATCAGCTTGAGCCTGAGATAGCTTAGGATAACTATTTAGAATATCATCAAGAGTTTCGCCACGGTCTAGACGAATCTTAACGGCTTTCTTAACGATTTTAAAAGCGAGTGCGGAAACACCTTTAGTGGGACGTGCCATTATTCATCACTTCCTGATACAATCTCAGAAACAAGTTCGTTAAGGTCATCAATATCAGATTCCATCTGGATAAAACGATTAACGACAAATTTCTTAACAGTGCCGATAATGGTAATTAGCAATGCACAAGCAATTACACCTAGAATAAAGTCCATAATTACTCACTTTCTTTTGGAGTATAGAATTCACGAAGTTCGACAGTCTGTTCCGCAGACAGTTTAGGATAGCTGGCGAGAATATCTTCCAGTTCTTCACCACGCTCAAGACGGATTTGTACTGCACTTTTAACGATTTTAAAGGCCATTTTAGATACTGCCATTATTCATCACTTCCTGCAACGATTTCAGACAACATAATAGTTAAATCACCGATAGATGTAGTATTAGATTCAAGCTGGTCAGGGCCATTTTCCATAAATGCAGCCTGCTTTGCCTGTTTCTCTTCCATTTCCTTACGTTCTTTAAGCTCGGCTTCGGTATATAGAACGTAACGTTGAATATCTTCATATTCATCATATGCGTCTTTGTGTTCTACATGCTCGTGGTCGATTACAGATTTAATTTCTGCACCGTGATAAACATTACCTTCACCTTTGTCTATGTATTCAAAGACGCCAGCTTGGTCATCAATAACCTTTACGTGCGGGTCTTCGTTGGTTTCGATAAGCATTTGCGAGCCATCTTCAAAGACAAAACGTTCAACTTCATAATGTTTTTTCTCTGGAATTTCAAGTTGCTCATCGTGATGCATGACAAATTTCTTATCAGGCTTTAAATAGCCTTTCGTTGTATCAACGTCAGATTCTTTAATCTCAACGTCTTCTTCGTTTAAAATCTTCATTTATACTCCTTTTATTTCTTAAAAAATTAACCTTTATTGATATAAATGGCTTTAATTTTAGCCCCGGCAGGAATGTTTACATAGGCTATTGGTTGCGCATACGTAGAAATTGCAGCAGCTGATGACCAAGTAGAAGCTCTTGAATTATCTGCATTATAAGTCCTTGCCCTTACACGAGCATTACTATTATGTTTTAATCCCATAATAAAAGAATTAAGAGATGAATTAGAAGAGCTATGATTAACAACGGTTCCTTCATTTGCCTGTACAGTAGACCAAGATGAACCTTTATCTGTAGAATATTGCCATTCGTTCTTTTTTGAAGGATAATTTGTATTATTGTTATCAATTGTAAAACTAACATTACCGGCTGTTGGCAGAATTGTAGCGTTTGCATTAACAATAGAGGGTGCAGGTGGCTCAGTATAAATAGTGTTTGTAGTTTGATGCGCTGACTGCCCAGCAGAGTTATATGAATTAATTCTAAATTGGTACCTATGATTAGCAGAGACAGTATATGTCGTGCTGGTAGCTTTTGTATTTAAAATATTTTTCCAGTCATCATTATCAATTTTCACGTCTACGTAATTACCTGTTGGATTGCTTATACCAGAACCATTATTTGTCCAAGAGATAGTAACTGTTGAACCAGATAATACAGCTTTTTGATTAGTTACTATAGGAGGGGTTGTGACAGATGGAGGTGTTGCAGGAACATATACATTTCCAGAACCTTCTGTAGCTCCAAAAGAACCAATAGCGCCACCGCCGCCCTTAAACCAAAGTGTCCTTGCAGACGTACTATTGCCAACAGAAAAATTAAAAGTTCTTGATATACTTTGACCATATGGAATGGCAACTCCTGAAATAGACTGTCTAGAACATCCTTGTACTTCTGCCCAAAAAGTGACGCCGCCAGCGTCCCAAGTTATGCCATTGTTATTCATAGTTACTACTATCGTTACGGTATTTTGATTAGCGCTAGCAGAAGCACTATAATAAGAATAGCCCATTCAATTCCTCCTTTCCTTTTAAATCGTATTTTACTAATTATACATAAAAAATGGGCAGAACTATTTACATAATTCTGCCCAAAAATTTAAGCTACTTGTACATATCAATTAATGTCTTGACATGTGCCGCACCGTCAATTAATTTCTTGTTTTGCCAATCAAACAGATTCTGCACTATATCAGTTTGTTCTCCAAGAGATTCGTAAACCTTGAGTAAATGTGAATGTAATATCTGTATGTGAGAATACTCTTGCTTAGACAAATCATTATACATACTAGACAGTTGCGGTGAATCGTCTTTCAATGACAGCGCTAGCTCCGCATACTCCTTTGCACCGCATATTTCATCATCGACTTGGTCAAGTAGCGTTTTAAAAATTTCCATTACGCAATCTTTACCACAATAATGTTGGCAATACGGACACTCGTAGCACTTAACGCCTTAACGTTAATTGTTGCTTGCGGAGCATTGCAAGGAACCGTGACAAGTGCGGAAAACGCCTGAGACACAAGATTACTTGCTGCGGCACCTGTGTCGATAGCATGTGCCGCTGGAAGAGCGTTGCCGTTGCGATACATTTGTGTTTCTATTGGTCCTTCTGCTAAGGATATTCGTTCATGGTGTTCTCCTTAGTGATATGTAGTAATACACATATATAAAAGAAGATATGGTAAGAGTTAATCTATTTTGTTATATGGAATCTGATTTAACTTCATTACCATATCTTCGTAGTGTCTTTAAGATTTTTCTCTCTATTGTACTTAAAATTAGAGGGTAAAAATTATAATACTTTGCCCAATAATTTTAAATTTTTATCCAAATCTTACATCTTGAGTCTATTGGCTGAGTAGATGAAACCTGAACGGAGTATTCAGTGTTTGCACTCCCAGCAGTAGTAGCATATTTGACTGATTGAGAACCAATATCTGCTGTTGTAATACATTGACCATAATATGAATCGTCTGAATTGTACAGAGAAACGTTCGGAGTACCATTTAAACCTTTAACGCAAAAGGCACCAGCTTTATTATGGTCACCAATAGCAGCATCATCGCCAACGACATACCAAGTATTGTTTGCAAAATACGGTTCTAGCTTAGAAGGGAAATCGCTTATTTGAGATTTAGTATGCGTATGGCTGGCTGCGGCTGCACCAAGTTCAGACAAGGTAGGTTTATCATCACTTGTATAAACTTTATACCAGCTATTCCAAGAAGAAGCAGATAAGTCTGAACCACGTAAAGCCAAACGTGGATGTCCTTCGCTTGCGTATCCAAAAGCAAGTTGATAACCATGACCGCCAGAAGTTTCACTCCAAGGAGCTAAAGATAAAACGCCACAAAAAGTTCCATTGCATCCAGTCGGAGAATTAATTTTACTTGCGGTTTTAAAGTCAACAGTAAGTTTCTTCTTATCAAAACCAGCGTCTTTTGGTGCAGGATTCTCATTTCTTGTATCAGCAACATCAACACAATCAGTAGAGCTAGATTTTGTAGCGGTATTTGCTACATTAGCGGTATTTGCGGAATTTGCTGTGTTTGCCCTTCCTGCCGAATCAGCATATCCCGCAGACATTTTTTTCCACGTGCTAGAACCTAACGCTCTTTTATATAAATAAGAGACTGCTCCATCTGGAATAGCAATTTGAAATGGAGTGCCAATATCTGCATCGGTGAACACACTTGCCCATTGATTAACGGGAGAAGACGCATTGCCACCAGTTGACGGCACTCCCCTGACAACATAATAACCAGTTTTGGTATGATTATCTAGATTCGTATCAGTTGTTACTGTTTCTGTCAACAGCGGTATTTTAGAAAATTCACTACCATCAGAAAGATAAAGTTCAGCCATTTAAATCAATTAAACTAGTTAATGTGGGCTTAAAGCCCCCCCCCAAGAAGTGTAAGTTTGCATAAAAATTCCTTTCAATCTTAAATTTTAATCCATATCTTACATGTATCGCTAGTAGGCTTTGTGCTAGATATGGTTACAATGTCGCTCGCTGCCTTGGCATTGAGCTTTGTGTTCATTTCGCTTTCAGTGTAATATCTATCATCGTGAGTGTGACTTGACGGAGCATACGTAGAAGGTTTACCACTAACATTATCCCATAACACACTATTGGCAGAACCAGCACTGCTGGCATATGCAACATTACCAACATCATATCCAGTAGCTTGTGCAGTATATGCTCTTGTGTCCATTGCAGCTCTTGGTTCATCATTCATTAATGTCCACGCTGAGCCATTACTACCGCGAGTACTAGCTGCTAAAATACGTACATTACATGCGTTATATGTGCCTGTGGCATGAAAATATAAATCAGCATATCCAGTTGTTGCTTTAGCTGAATGTATTTTTAAAATAAATTGATCAGCATCATATCCGTATCGACAAAGCCATTGAACGTTTCCATGAGTAGCTACTGTACTTTCAGCTACATTGTCATTGCGTAAGCGAACTGCTAGAATACCAAATCCTCCATTATTATAGCCAGCGTCTACGCATAAAATTACACTACCATCAAACCAACTTTGCGCTGATTCTATTTTCAAACAACGCCAATATGGTTTAGCAGTGCTAGATTGAGTAACATATCTTACAGTGCCATTTAGAGATTTCGTATAATTGGCAGTTCCAGAAATATTACATGTTACAACGTTTCCTTCTGGATTATATTTAAAATTATCATTATGGACTCTGTGAGTATCATTGCCACTATCTGAAAACCAAATTGGTCTTAAGGCATTTGTTGTGGCGTTGCCATAATTTTTTACAGCATTTGCTGCTCCTCCTGCGGAATCTGCACCTGCATAATTATGGCTATGGCTAGCAGCTGCCGCTCCCACCATATCTGGCGTCCACTCTTTAAAAGATCCGCCACTGGGATAATACGCTTTAGCCAATTACATCATTGGCTACTGATGCCCCCCCCCAGCAGACCTCACTAAAGGTGCGCTGTATTAAAATATTTTTCATATTATCTCCTTAAATTTTTATCCATAATTTACAAGTACTCGCGTTGGGCTGCGAAGAAGAAACGATAACTTCTTCTGGCCGCCAAGTGTTAGTGTTGGTATCTGTAAGAGCAATAGTCGCGTTACCAGACTGATTGAGCGTAAAACTGCCCTTATTCGTACCATTCTGTGTGATTGTAACAGTACCGTTACCAACGGAAGGAATTGTCGGTCTGCCCGTAACGTTGCCCCACGCGACAGAGCCAGCTGTATTAGCATGGCTTACAGATTGCGAGCCAATAGTAGCAGAAGTGATAATTTCCTGTGAATTGCCACCAACAGGTAGATAAGTTTTATTACTGGAATTTGTACCTGCATTAAAATTCGCATCAGTGTCATAAGAAAATATTAGACGTTCATCGCTACCTAAGTTACCAATAGTCCAAGAGCCTTTAGCAGTCTTTTGGCCTACAACTGGATTATATGAGTTACTATAGGCATTTGTACCAAAAGCAATAGCGTTATTGCGCGCGGAAATCCAAGAACCACCAGCGCCACGAAGGATGCGGCCACTCATTGTACCACCGCTTAGCGGCAGATAAGAGTGAGAGTGGCTTGCGGGAGCTGCCCCAACTTCACTTGCCGTATATGAAGGTTTATGTGGTTGCTTTGCCCAAGAGTATACATCAGAAGCAGGCATGGAGGAAGGTCTTTCTGATACGTTCGCCCAAGCTACGGAGCCTGCCGAGCCAGCGCTAGTAGCGTACTTTACTGATTTTGCAGAGTCAGCAGTATTATCAACATTACCAAGACCTACATCAGTCTTTGTAACATGGTGCGGATTACCACTTGTCTTAGTCGAGTGATTATACGCAGCACGAGATTCATCGCCATAGCCAGCACTAGAATGAGTTGTACCAAGTGCAACGGTTTCAGAAATTACGACATATGCGCTGCCGCTCCAACGATAGATTTTATTTGTATCTAAAGCTGTATAAATCTTGCCAGATTCACCTGTTGTGGGAAACTTAGATAGAGACGCATATTCTAGAACATCATCAACGTAGCTAGGAAGATTTGCCGCACTAATCGTACCACTAATGCGCGAAGCTGCAAGATTGCCACTCACTTCACCAATAGTATAACTTGGCTTAGAAGCTGCTTTTGCCCAAGCATACACATCACTTGCTGGCATACTAGTAGGAAAGTCTGTAATCTGAGCCTTCGTATGCGTGTGGCTTGAATTAGCTTTTGCATTCAGCTTTGTATTGATTTCACTCTCAGTATAATACCTATCATCATGCGTGTGACCAGTATTTGACTTGCCATCAAGCGCAGATTTAATTACCTTGTTCTGCACAGGATTCGTTGAAGTAGTAGAAAGTTCTGCATCAACGGTAACGTGATTTGAACCTGCGACAACACCGTCAAGTTTAGCCTTGTCTGCGGCAGACATAAGACCTGCGGCACTGGCAGTAGCATTGCCATATACAGTATTTGAATCTGTAACATTAAATGTGCTACCATCGCTACCTCTGAGAGTGATTGTATTACCGCTCTTGGTTAAGTTATAAGTTGTATTTGTATTGATATTATCTTTAATCTGAATCAGAGAAGATGAAGAAATACCCATCCACAAAGTGCCGGTATCGGTGGCAACATACAATGCACCGTCCAATACTTTATTTTCGGCAGTGAGTGCTTTGATATTAGGTTCTTTATCTCTGATAAATTTTACTCTTGCTATCTTGCTCACATCCTTTCTGATATATTATTCAATAGAAGACCAAGTTAAATCGTCTGGCGTGGCAAAATCAGATGCATCATGATATGCGGCAGATTTTAGACCATACACGGCAACAGATTTATCTTTAACTTTGATTGTACCATTTGTAGTGCCAGTAGTAATAGATGGAACTGTCAAAACATCAGATGGCAAAATGCCACTTGCAACGGTATCGACATATGCTTTAGTGGCAATGTCATTATCGTCATTGATGGCTTGACCAGCCGCGTATTTAATTTTACCAGATAAAGTACCACCAGTAAGAGGAAGATATTTCGCTTTCTCTTGGTCGGTATATGCCTTTGCATCTTTAAGGGCTTTATCTGCCTTTACTTGTGCGTCTGTTGAAGACGCACCAGATGCAGTCTTAATTGCTGAATTCATCTCACTCTTGGTTGGATAGTTCGATAAGTCGGTCTTAGATCCACCTAACTTTTCAAATTTACCATTAACCCAAAAATATTCAGTATATTCATTGCTGGATTCAGTCAAATCTGGCAACATATAAATTGTATTTTCTTCGCCAGTAGAAGGAAGAGTTGACCCTTTTGCCAGCACAACACGTTTAAGATGCGGCGCACCTGCTACTGCATTTGCAATAGCCGTGTTCATGGCATCCTTTTTAACATATTCTGCTGGAACTTTATCACTCGGAATGTTAACATCCCAGTTAATATCAGAAGCATCTACGAGTTTGAAAGTGCCGTTATTCTTTTGTTTGATTTTATCAATAAGTTGAACAGGCATTATTTCACCTCCACCGTAGTTGCACCTAATCCTGCATTAGTTGACCTATAGATATTATAAGAAGCGGTATAGCCACTTGCATTTGTGAAATCAAAAGTCTTTACTTTGTTGAAACCACCCTCGAAACCTCCAACATAAAATGCGGGAGTTCCAAAAGAAGCAGGAATAGCAAAGTAAATATACTGCCCGGCATTGGCAGTAACATTCCATGAACCTGTGCGGCCAGACACTAGATTTCTAGTAAGTCCTTTGACAAATGCCGCATCTATCTTAGAAGTATCTGCTATATTGCTCACGCCATAGTATTTACCATTTAAAAAGTAAATTGTAGTCTGCTTAGTAGATGTGGCTTTGCGAGCGTCAGTAGCAGTCAAAGTAAATGCGGTCGTTGCGGTAAGAGGTGCCGCAAATGTAATCGCCGCAGTTCCAGATTGTGTCTTATTGATTTCAAATGATTGGCTACCTGCTGTAATTGTCAGTTTAGAAGGTTGCTTGTTCAAATTCCAAGAGAAGTTGGAAGATGGAAGACGAGAGCCTATTTCAAGTGTGCCGCTATTGTTAGAAAAACTATTAACGGACATCGCTTTATAAATTGAAAGTGTGCCGTCAGAGGTAATATCAAAATCTCCGCTTGGCTTGATAATACCTGCGGCAGAACCCGTGGCAATTTTAATATCGCCACAGCTATATTTGATATTATTTTTCATGATACTCGTGGTATCTGAAAGAAAATAGATGCCGTTTGGGTCTATTTTGGTAGACCCCAATGCATCATACTCTGATTGCACGCCTGTGTAAAATCTAATATCAGCAGACATACAATCTCCTTAATTTAATTTAAATTAGAGTGTTTGCCATTCAATTAGGCCGTTAGCATATTCTTTAGCAGAAGCAAGAGCGTTATTGGCCTTAGTTGTAGAGTCTGCGGCAGCAGCGTCAACAGCTTCTGTCTTCTTTGTGTCGGCATAAGTCTTAGCTTTAGAAAGAGCGCCAGCAGCGGCACCAGAAGCATCAAAGGCACCGCTGTTTTGATAGGCAGCAGAACCTAGACCCTTGACGGCAACGTCTGTACCCTTGACAGAGATTGTACCGTTAGCGGTACCAGAAATAACATCAGCGGCCTGAACAGCAGTATCAGCCTTAGCGCCCTGAGCAGCGGTAGCAAAATCGTCTGTAGCAGCGTATGCGGCGGTACCTAGACCATGAACCTTGACGGGAGCGCCCTTAACGGAGATAGCACCGTTGACAGTACCCTCGACAACATCAGCAGCCTGTAGAGCAGAATCGGCTTTAGCACCTTGGGCGGCAGTAGCATAATTCTTGGCTAGACCATCGGAATAATCCTTGGCATCTTTAAGAGCCTTGTCAGCCTTTTTACCAGCTTCTGTAATAGCAGCATCCTTAGCAGCGTCAGCCTTTGTGGTAGCATCGGTTGCGGCAGCAGCAATAGCAGCATCCTTGGCGGCATCTGCTTTAGTCTGAGCATCAGCAGCAGCTTCACCCTTAGCGGTAGTGATAGCATTAGTTACTTGGTCTTTAGTGAAGTAGTTGCTAAGGTCTACATCAGAAGTACCAATGCGCTCAAAGGCACCATTGACAAGCATATACTCGGTGTAAACAGACTTATTGGAGCCTTCGGCATCGGTATTGCCAGCATCTGGGACCATATAAATGGTGTCTTCGTTGGCTTCGGAAACCTCGGGAAGAACGCTAACGATTTCACGCTTGAGGTGGTGCGCATTAGCTACGGCAGAAGCGATAGCAGTATTAGCTTCATCCTTTGTATAGGCATCGGCGATACCATAGCCCGCAAGAGTAGTAGCTTTATCAACTTTCTTGTCGATGTTTGCCTGTAGCTCGGTTTTAGCAGCACCAACCTGCTTGGTGGTTTCAGCAGCAGCGGCTTCGATAGCTTCTGTCTTCTTGGCGGCAGAATCAGCTTTGGCATCTTCTAGAGCTTTGTCGGCTTTAGAAGTAGCGTCTGTGGCAGCGGCATCAATAGCAGCCTGCTTAGCATCAGCAGCAGCTTTCTTGATAGAGCCTTCGCCCTCACCTTGAATAACTGTTAATTTTTCATCTGCGGCAGAAATATTACCTTCTGCTGTAGTAACGCGCTTGGTAATGGCAGAAAGGTCTTCGGAAACAGTTGTTGGCTTAACAACTGTGATGTACTTAGTACCATCCCAATAGGCAACATTATCTCCTTTGTCACCTACGATATATAGAGTATTAATTTTACCTTGTTCTGGAAGTGCATTTACTTTCTCATAAATGCCACCAGAGTATGGGGTATTACCTTTGTAAATACGCTGTTCTTCTTCTACAAAATAAAGAGTATTAGCATCTTTATTTGTAAGACCTTGATAGCCGGCAAGAGTAGCAGCTACAAATTTAACTTGACTCATTCATGTCTCCTTTAAATAGTTGTCCATTCTGTATTATTAGCAACACACATATATGTATGAAGGGCCGCATTCCATTTATAAATTGCTTTATCGGCAATATATATCATAGTTTCTTTTCCTTCTTTTGGAAAATCTTCAACAGAAGTACCAAAAGTTATGGTTTGTAAATTAGAAGGAGTAAGCTGTTTCCAACCGTCTTTATAACGCCACATCACGCCAGTTTCTTCTACATAATAATAGCCTTCAACTGGTGCTAATTTATCAATTCTATCTTTGTCTGTAGGAAATTCTTGGATACAATTATATTTAATTCGTAGACCGTTATAATCTAAATAGAGGTGACGGGTATCGGAAACAAAAACTAAATTTCCATCGCTAACTGGTAATTTATTTAATTTTGCGGCCACAGTTGTATATACACGAATTACAGCCATTTTAATTCCTAAATTCTACAATTGTTAAAGCGTTATCCGTGTAAGTTTTAGAAGTTTCAATGGCTTCTTTCTTTGCTGCTGCAATTGCTTCTGCACTAGCAGCTCCACCGGAACCTACGCTTGTATCAATATACTGCTTAATAGTAGTACCTTCGGCAATGTCACCGACTTTTTCAGAAAGAATAGTCTTTACTTGAGCAGCATCGACTTTAGTATTTAAATTCTCTTGGATGGGAGAAATTTGACCATCGGTATATGCTTTAGCTTGTTCAAGTGTCGTAGCATCTTGCGTGTCAGTATATGCTTTTGCATTTTCAAGAGCTTTGGCAGCGGCACCCGCTTTTTCATAATTAACAGCAAGACTGTCAGCATATTCTTTTACGCTTGTCAGAGTAGCAGTATCTTTTTCAACAGCAGCAGCAATGGCAGCAGCTTGAGCCGCATCGGCTTTTTTCTGTGCTTCTGCAATAGCAGCAGCTTGAGCGGCATCGGCCTTAGTTTTAGCATCCGCAGAAGCGGCATCAATGGCAGCTTGCTTGGCAGTTGTAACTTCATCTTTAGTCGCGTAATCAGAAAGGTCTACCTTGCTGTCACCGATTTTTTCAAATTTCTTGACTTCACTAGCGACAACGAGAATATATTCATCATAATGGTCATCAACTGGAACCATATAGATAGTATTAACATCAGCTTCATCGACAGCAGGGAGAACATCGACAATAGCACGCTTTAAATGGTCTGCTTTCGCAATAGCAGAAGCGATTGCAGTATCAGTTGCTTCTTTTGTATAAGCATCAGCAATGCCGTATCCAGCTAAAGTAGTTGCTTTATCAGCCTTGCCAGCGACAGTAGTATCTGTATATGCCTTTGCATCTGCAAGAGCTTTCTTTACAGAACCTTCACCTTCACCAGTTAAGCTATCTAATTTAGTTTGAATGGCTTCAATGATTGCTTTAAGATTCTCAACTTGTTCAAAAATTACTTTGAAACCAGAACCGGTATAAATATATCCTTTGTTATCTGTAGTATTAATATAGATAACACCTTGTTCTTGGTCGGTTTCTGGAAGAGTTTCTACTACCTTAACATACTCTTTTACCTTGGTTGGGTCAATTTCACCATCAATTCCAATAGGAGAAAGATTAAAACCTGTACTCTCAGCTTTTGGTTGAAGCATATATGCTTTATACTTACCATCAACCAATGCGGTAATGACTTGACCGCCATAAGCAATAGCTGAATCTGCATAGGTCTGTGCGGCTGCTAATGTCTCATGGACACTCGAAGCATCAAGTGGAAGAGCATTACCACGAGAATAGGCTTTTACAGCAACCAATAGTTTTGTGCTATCAATAGCCATAGTTTATAACTCCTTTCTAAATGGTTACTGTAAATGTCATTGGAGCTGCGGCAGGAGCAGCCATAGCGTAGCTATAGACTTTATAGTTTGCAGCTGTTGCTCCGTTGGCACCTTCGACAGACACGGTTTGCTTGGCAAAGCTAGAAGCCATACCAATATCATTTGTTTCTTCATATTTCACTTGGCTTACATCACGAAGAGCCGCAGGATAGGCGAAAACAATATATTGTTGCCCTTGAGCGACTTTAATGGTAAGTTTGGTACCAGCAGTAGGATTAAGAGACTTACCAGTAAGACCACGTACAATTGCAGAATTTAATTCAGGGACAGAGCCTACGCCAGTACCATAAAAAGCGTTTCGCTTTCCAACATAAGAAAGTACATTTGATGTAATAGAACCAGCAGTAATATGACCAGCTGGAGAATCGTCCCCAAGATTATCCTGCTTGATTGCACCCTCAGCATAAGAAGCGATAGCTTTAAAAGAAGTAGTACCTTCTCCAACAGTAATTGAATGGTCAGATAGAATCAGCGGGCTAGTGGTACCCTCAAGTACGTCTACAGTACCATCAGAAATTTTAATTGCAGTAAGAACGCCAGCATCTTGCTTCGTAAAGTTTGCTGTCATTGTTGCTGCAAGGGTAGTACCAACTTCATAATTGCCCGGTTGAGCGCCTTTTGAAACCGCAAGAGAAATCTTAGGTGCAATATATGTAGCAGGTACACGTTTCATAATAATCTTTTTAATTAATGCATCTAAATCAGTACCAGCTTCAATAACATCGCCAGTCTTGATACCGCCAACACTTCCACCAACGCCTAGTTGAACAGTGTGAGCCTGTTTAGATTTAGCGTTGCCAAGTGTATGCGGCACTTTAGAATCATCTACATAAATCATATTATCTTCTGTAGAAATAACGACACTATTTGTACCAATAGTCCCAGCGGTAATACTATCATTTAGTTTTGTTTCAGAACCATGAAAAAAACTAATTTTTTTTGCATTTTCTGCATCAGCCATATGTTTGTAACCCCTCTCTATTGAGTATAAAAATTTTTATATATATAAAAATAAACCATATAGCTAAAATTCTCGAATCTTAACTTCTGCGCTGATAGTTATCTGGTCTAATTTATTTTCTACTGAAACGGCTTTATCATATGCACTTGTTGCAATTTGTTTGATTTCTTTTGTTTCCTTTGTCCATTCTTGAAATTCTTTACGTTGTTCATCCATTTGTTTTTCCATCTTGTCCCCAAGAGTAGCAAGATGGATTACAGCATTTTGAAAAGCGCTAAAATCATCAGAAACGACAAACGCAGAGCCGTCATTTGGGTCGGACAATACATGTACAAGAAAATTCGTGCTAGAAGCAATTGATACAGAATCAACTAATTCGACACAACAAAGCACGTCTCCTTCATGTAACATGGCTTGCGGCCATTTAATTTCCCATACGATAGGGTCTTCATGTGTTTTTGTAAAAACATTATATCCTTTTATATCTAGTTGAACATGCCGCCAACTCAAATAAACTTTTGTATCTGCGACACATTGCGCAGCAGCTTCTTGGTCGAAAATAATTCTAAAAGTACGACCATTTGCATCTGCGCCGCCAGCCACAATAGGGTCTTGAATGTCTTGGTCAAGAGACTTTAAATTGACTGTAACTGCTTTTAATTCCTGACTCATTTATTCACCCCTTTCATTGTTCTTTTGGCTTACAATAAATTGTGGATTGGAAAGATTGATTCTCGGTAGTTCGCGTATCTCTTCCATTAAGCCATCAATGAATGAGTTGCCGCCTGCCGCTTTATAATATAAATATCTACGCTCTAGAGATTCTAGATTAAGGTCATCAATAGCCTTAATTTCATAGCAAAAATAGTGATGCTTGTCAATGATATAACTGCGGGAGTTCTCCTGCAATCTTTCAAGAGTAAGTTTTTCATGCTCTTGGAGTGCTTTAATATCATTCGATTGGTTGCTAATTTCTTGGCTAAGCTTTTTAATGTCTGCTTGCAACGAAGCAATACTTTCTATAATCTCAGAGTGCTGTGTATCTTTAAGTGTCTGATAATTGAAGAATTTTTTTAATTTATTATAAAAATATTCCAATAGTTCACTTAAAAATTTAAAAGCAACAACTAAAGTCACAACTAGCATAACGATAGCTCCGAAAGAGTATTGCGACACTAGTTGCGACAAAGCATCCATTCTCGGCAATATCCCTTCTTCTCTACATAATCTAATATAATATGAAAATAATTTATATTTGATTTTAGGAATTTGCCCATAAAAAAAATGAGGGAAACATAAAGTTTCCCTCGAATGAAATAAATTAAGCAGTTCTATGCCACACATAGCAATTTTGATAAGCTGGTAAATTATTGTGAGCTTTGCCACCACCAGTTGATTTATTAAAAGTCTCATTTTTACTACAAGAGTTATCAGTAACCCAAGTCAATCTGTGGCCCTTTTGAACACCACCATTTACAAGGTGAGCATAATATACCCATGTTGCATCTCCATGCCTATGAGCTGGCATTTCATTAATACTAAGCGTATGTGTGTCTTTCCCGCCGGTATTGGTATTTGTTGAAGCTCGTAGCACTTTATCAGTTATTTGTGTCCAAGTACCGCCAATACTGGATGCCGGTGAAGTGCTATGAAAAGAAATATATACAGAACCAACAGGGTAGACAATATCCATGAGGTTAACGTAATTAGACATACGCAACCTCGCTTAGATTTAGATTGCTTGCTACGCTGTGCGATACCAAATAAAGCAAGTTGTGTAAGGTGGCAAGTTGTTGTGTGCTTGCCCCCCCCCATTAGAAGCAATAGTGTGGGTATGGTTATCAACCTCAGACGTAAACTGTCCACCAAACCTACCAACAGAACCAAAATAATTACCAGCACCTTGAAGAACGTTACCTCCACCTGGACCGTACCATGCGATAATTCGTCCATCAATACTGTGATTGTGTTTGCCAGCTTCTCCTGTAGAACCATTGTGGCTGTGAGCGGGCATTTCATTAAGGCTAAGCGTGTGCGTTGCTTCGCCGCCCGTATTCTTGGCGGTTGTAGACCCATAAAGAAAAGTGTTCAATCGTGTCCAAGTGCCACCAATAGAGCTAGCAGGAGATGTTGCATTCATGCTCTGATAGATTGAACCTACTGGATATATAATATCCATAAGGTTTACGAAATTACTCATTATTTAACCTCCTTGTTCTGGAGATTATCTAAAATCATAATATCAAATTGATTTATAGACTCTAAGCTACCGCAGTGGTTCCCCACTCCTAGAGAGGTCAATTCATCAAACTTATTCACATAAAACTCCTTTTCTTTCTTAGAATTATATTCTATATCTATATGAAAAAAGGGCAAAACCCATAACAGGATTTTGCCCAAAGTTATATTAGATTTTAATCCACAATTTACATCTTGAATCCGTTGGTTGCGCAGATTGTACCATAACGCAATATTCATTATCAGCACTGCCAGCTTTTGTCGCATAGCTCGCCGAGCTTGCATTACCAGCACTTGCCGCATATTTCACGCTCTTGGATGAATCAGCAGTGTTATCGACATTGCCCAATCCAACAGAAGATTTAGAAGGAGGATAAGCATTCGTATAAAATTCCTCTACAGAGATAACAGAACCATTTGAATAAGTCACTCTATAAGCCTTGCCCGGGCCAGTCATAGGAAATAACAATAAATTACCATGTTTATAATTATCTGCACCGACACCGGTCCTATGCGGTATATACAGATAATTATACCAAGAGCCACCAGTAAAGCTCAATCTTTTCTCTTTTGACTGATTGAACATACATGACCCTAGCGATGGGGGTCTATTCACTAATTTCACAATTAAATCATCTATTGTATCGGCATTGTTTTCTTGCGCCGTCATCGCTGGAATTATAGTAAAATTCTTTCCATCTGAAAGATAAAGCTCACTCACTTCACATCATATAGAATGGTATCTATAGAGCTGCCGCAGTAGCCCCCCCCCGTAAAAGTTAATAAACATAGTTTCTCCTTTAAATCTTTACCCAAATTTTGCATTTATCATCTGTAGGCCGTGTAGAAGATATGACAACACTTCTCTCATTATTACAGTAATTGGCATAATTAGACGAGTTGGCATAGTTAACTGATTGCGCGCCAATATTGATATTTGTGACCATACAATTCCAGTCAGTAAAGTTATTACTATGTTGCCAACGTTGACGATACCACAAATTGTTATTAGAGTGTCCAATATATATCTGTGTAATATTATTGAAATAACTGTTATCTGTAAAGCATAGAAGTACGCCATACGAATAGGCTCCTACGGGTTGATGTAATTCATTTGAAAAAGTGCCGCCCCTGATATAATAAATACCAGAGTCTAGAACATTCCAATCTGTCTCTCCATCATAAGTTTTATATAACATGTTAGAAAATGAACTACCCAAAGCACCAACCATATCAGGTGTCCATTCAGTATAAGAACCATTACCAGTAGGATAATAGGCTTTAGCCATTAGCATCACAGTAAACTATACTAAGGCTAAAAGCCCCCCCCCATGAGAACCATATTCATATTATCTCCTTAAATTTTTATCCATAATTTACAAGTAGAAGACGTAGGCTTAGAAGATGATACGGTAACGACATCATTTGCCGCATATTCAGAATGTGTATGCGATGCCTGTGCGAACATATTTTTATTGATTGTTTTTAACGTGTTACCATCATATGCGGCTATCCAAGTAAAACCAGAATAGGGCAAATCCGCAGCGCTATAAGAAACTTTTAAATTACGTCCATCACCAGAATCTTTGATTAAACCAGCCATATTAGCATAGTTTACTGATTTATTTGCGTCTGCTGTATTGTCAACAGCGTTAAGACCTAACCACTTTTTATATTCTGTTTTAGATACGTCTTTAATTTTCTTATCATTGCTTAATCCAAGAGCATAAGTAAAATCTGCGGCAGTAAAACTATTCCCAGACCATCCGAGCTTAATTACATTATTCGGATTATTGTAATCTACTACACCATCGGCTTTAGAAGGGACAAATTCAGAAAAATTCGTCCCATCGCTTACCATAAAATTAGCCACATCTATCAGCTAAGCTATTTAGCGGGGCAGATGCCCCCCCCCAGAAACGTGTTATTCATATCTACATCCTTAAATTTGTACCCAAATTTTAACATGTTCTTCTGTTGGCTTACTCATACCAACATAGACAGTGCCAACATCATCCGCAAGTTTGCCATTGGTCACAGCTTTGCTTGCAATTTTTCCTGATGAAACAGCTCCATCAGCAATCTTAGCCGAAGTTACTTTGCCATTACCAATAGTCGTAGCCATTGTAATAGGACTTGCTGTATTGAAACTTGTAGCTGATGTTGTAATATCTCCGCTCAGCGCAACAGTATTATTAAACTTGTTCGCAGATTGAGCATTCGTAGCGCTAGTAGCGTTACCTTCTACATTGCCAGTAAGAGTACCAACAATCTTATTAGCATAAACATAATTCCACTTTGCACTAGAGGAACCAAGAGAATAAGAATTTGTAGCGCTAGGAACGATATTCTGACCAGTTAGAGAACCTATCAGCGTGCCGCCAGATAGCTTTAAATAACTCGCATCGTGATTGTGGTTAGCGGTTGCAGCGCCGATATTAGCACAAGTAAGATTGACATTGCCTGTACGGTAATTGCTTTCCGCATTACCCTTAACGCCAGTGACCTCGCCAGCAACTTGCCATGTACCGTCTCCACGAAGGAATTTGTTCTGACTTCCAGCCGCAGGAGCAGGAACAAGACCAGAGTGACCAGCTGCATTGGCAGTGGCAGCTTTCATGACTTCTGGTTTAGTTGTATCTATATCAAATGAAACATTAGCAGAACCATTAAAACTAAATGTCTGTCTGCGAACAGCCGTTTCTGTTCCATATGTCACTCCAACACTTAAACTATGACCGACTTTGCCAGCAGTAGTCGCGTTGGTAGCATTATCAGCATTTGTCGCATGACTTGCATTAAGTGCCGTACCAGATTTGTACTCTTGGTATCCTGCATCAGAGTTTAGTTTACTATCATCAACAACAATATACATAATGCCAGTATCATCTTGGATAACACTGTCGCCAGTCTGTACTTGCGTATTAGTTAATTGAAAGCGTGCAGTCTTATTCGCAACATGAACTAATCGTTCTAGCGCACCTTGCGGAATTGTATTTAAAGGTAACACCCCAGTGACACTTGCCGCATCAATTGATGGAATTGTAATTGAAATATTTCCAGAACCATCAAAATTAGCGCTGCCTGTACCACCATTATTACCACCCTTAACACTTATTGAGCGTGCGGTCTTTAGCTTCGTAGCTGTATCGGCATTACCAGTGACATTACCAGTTAGGTTTCCAGTGAATCCGCCATTACCAGTAACCTTGCCAGCGAATGTAGTAGGAGACTTAACTGATTGCGCGTTAGCAGTTGTCTTGTCTAGCTTATTGTTCGCATTGTCATTAACGGCCTTAACTGCTTTTGGCGTAGCGGCAACAACACCTGTGGCCGCACTATCGGTCGCATTTGTCGCGTCTGAAAGCCAGACTTCACCACGCTTATTGTCGGTAGCATCTGGCGCAACGTAAATCGGCCTATATGTTTTAAGCGTAGGGTCATATACCTTAGCAACAAAATTATTTTTCATCGTAGAATCATTTGGATTACCTTTAGCCATTTACTACCTCCTTATTCTTCCTCGTCTTTATAGATAACGTCTACAATTGTCTCTGGCGGCATACTCTTTTCAAAAGTGAATTTTAGCTTTGAGCCAAAATTACCGTCAAGCTCAAGTATACCTGTTTCATTTACCTTATATGAAAACTCACTCTCATTCGTAGTGATTGTAACATCATAATCAGGAATTTGCGGAAAAAGGATAATATCCTCTTTCCCTTCGTTCAAAGCGCGGTATTCAGAATAAGCAATCGGTTGACGCTTTGGAATCTGAATACCAATATGTACATAAGAATTGCCAGCACCAGCTTTAAATGTATGACTGGATTTTATTGAGAACGGACCTTTAATTTGTTCAAGTTTCATATCTACGCTCCAAACTTATAGGTACTAGACCAATAGGAAGGAATCGCACTGTCTGAAACTGTCACAGAGTTCTGTAAGAAAGCAAGACCGTCAGAAGTTAAAGTTTTAAGACTTTCGTAAGTAGCTGCACTTTCATCCATTAATTTAACATCGCGCATACCAGTATCCGCAATCTTGCCAAGATAATACCACGTACTTAAATTATAATCAAACGCATAGAACTCTTTATCACTCTTGACTTCATTGTATGGCTGATACGTAATAATTTTGCCAAGATTAGATTGACCACCAGGCTGGTTTTGCGCACCAGTAAGACCAAAGGGAAATTCACGATTTAGATATTCAATAATATTAGCATCTGTAAAACCTGCTGCATTTAGCTGAGTCTTTGTGACATTAAAGCCAATTAGAATACCAGCTTGGTCTTTGATAGTACCAAGGTCTTTCCAATAGACATTCGAGCCATAATTAGGAATAGATGAATCATACTTCATCGCATCATTATTTGAAATCCAACCATCGGTCGCATTTTTAACACGATGTGATGGGTCGCTGTAAAGAACGAATAGATGCCAGTCAGATGGACGAACAACAAGACGTTCAATTGAGTTGATTGGGTCACTGATTTTTACAGGGTTTGGACTACTATTGTATTTAACATAAATGCTCTTATCATCACTAATACCAGTACCCATGTAGATAGATTTAACGGTTGTTATTTTATAATTCTCGCCACCGTTTTCAGTCTTTAAATTAATTGTCTCACCAGTATTAAAGATAAGAGTTGTTTCACCAATATCGTTAACACGCGCGGCCGTTAGAAGTTTCAGCTTGGCTGGACTAATTTTATCACCAGTAGTTGTATTGATTGTAATCTGACCATTTGCTTGATTAATTGTAATATCTTTGACCCAAGTTAAGCGTTTATCAACAGATGCAGTACCATCATTGAAAGAACATACAAAATGACCAGTATTTTCATCTAAAGTAACTGAACTAATCCAACGAATATGACCGACCTTATTCCTACCATCGTTTGACAGTTTGCCGCCATCTGTGCCCGCAAATGTTCCGATAACATCGCCGTTATCTTGAATCTCAAGGCCTTTGACCCACGTAAGATTTGTTTCATATGCAGGAGAGTCATTGTTGAAATCCATCTTAAAATGTCCACCTGCGGCACCGTTGCCAGTAGACAGAGCAACGCCTGTCACCCATTTAATTTTCTTATAAAAGATGCTATCGTTGTTGTGAGTATAAGATACTGTTAGAGTACCTTTATCATCAAGCGTAATATTCTTAATAATATTAAAATCACCGAGATAAATTAAAATTGGGTCTGGATTGATTCGCTTATCATAGATATATAGTTCATATACTACGATTTGGCGATGTTTGGCAATATCATCTTCCATATTAGGATAGCCAGATTGACCAACAGTAGCAAGACCAGTAGTAGGATTGACTGTAATGTGCTCAGTAGAATATACTTTATTGCGTAGTGCTTCTGTCATTTCAATAACTTTAAGATTACGAAGCGTATCACCCTTTAAGCCTTTTGGAATACCCATGTCCCAGTATTCCCAGAATGGATGGGTCTTATCATCAATACGTGCAATGGAAGCCATAGCATTTTCTTGTTTAATATTACCAGCTGTATCATACTGGGAAACTGCATGAGCTTTATAATCAATTACAGTATAAGGAAACTTCATTCCAACATAGAACCAAGAATCCGCATCTTCATCATCCTTGCGGATATTGACCCATGTATATTCAATATCGTCATTGAATGAATTGCCACTTTTACCCGGAACTAATGTACGGTTTTTGATATTGAATTTAAAATCTTTTTTAAGCGTGCCGCCACCATCATGCCAGTTGCCATTATCATCTTGTTTCCAATTGGTAATAACAGTACCATCGGCATTTTGACCAACTGGATACCTACGATAAGTATTTTCTTCAAGTGCCTTTGTTGACATATGCGTTACATTGTCAATAGTATCTACTTGGAAGAAAGGCGTACCGCTTGACGGACCGATGATTTGAAATTTATAGATTGCGCCGCCCATAGCGTTTTGATAGTCCAAGCCGCGCATAAAGACTTTACCGTTATCGGGATGATTTTTATTTTTGCATGAAATAATAGCGTATTCGGAATACCATACTTCTTTATAATTTTCACCCATGCTAAACGCATTTATCATATCTTTTACAGATAGAAAAGCGGCTTTAATCTCAAAGGATTTGCCCACATGGGATGCGTACAAGCTGTCTATTTTTCAACACCCCTCTCAAATTTTATATTGATATATTTAGTTAGAATGCTTTTTACATATTCTGTATCAATTTTTTTATAATCGTAATATGGGATTCTAACTAAAACGAGCTCTTCATGCTGTAACACATAAGTGTTTTTTGCAATATCATGCGAATGTAAGGTTTGATACCCTTCTTCGCCATTATAATAATCCATTGGATGATAATGCTGTTCACCATCAAGCTCTACTAATAACTTTTTATTTTTTCCAAAAGGTATCATAAAATCAAAACGTAATGGATAACCTTTTTTAGATAGTAAATCATCAAAAATATATTCTCTAGTATATGTAATTCCAAGAATGTCAAGGATATTAGCGAATGCTCTTTCTCCACCAGACATTCCATCGTTACCATTACAAGAACCTGATATAATATGTCCCAATTGAGCATAAAATGGCTCGCTTATTTTTTTACCATCTTTATCTAATTGAATAAAATATCCATATCTAGAAACACGAGACTTATATATTACAGGTTCGGTTTCTTTTTCAAATAAATAATCAATTCCATAAACAGAAGTAATAACATCACCAGGATAATATTTCTTACTGGCATTATGCATTTTATTCATATGACACTGTTTACATACAGCACCCTTTTCAACAATACTCAATTTTGTTTCATATTCTTGGCCACACATGCCACATTTAACAATCCCATACTGGTCGCTGTGATGTCTGGTTGTCAATTTTACCAATGTAGATTTTGTATCATTATTAAGAATTTGTCCTTCTATATAATATTTTTTTGTACGTTTTTCTTTAAGAATTTTTACAGAACAATCTTTACAATACCAATCTTTTTTATCCATACGTAACTGAGTAGTATATAGATTGTGACATATGCCGCACTCGCAAATACACATTCTTCTTTTTTTCTTGCCAACAGTTTCTTGTGGCAGCTCTTCAACAAATTGAGTGCCAAATGTACCAAGAAGCTCGCCTTTTACAAAAACACGCTTTGCCACGGTCTATTCACCGTCCTCTTCTACGTCTTTTTGTGTAAATTCATAGTCAATAGTAAATGAATCAGTATAATCACGAGCTACAACGCCAATAGAAGAAACAGGCACTTCTGATAGTTCATAGAATCCACTCGGACCAATCCTAATCTCTTCACCATTAATAGCCATCATCAAACCAGAATGACCCCAAATACCAATTCTATCAAGCGTAGCATTATTGTTCATGCTTTCCACTAGATTACTTAATTGACATAGCTCACACTTAATTTTATCTAAATCTACAATGCGGCCATAGGTCATACCACTTGCTGTTGTATGTTGAATATTATAATCTTCTGCCTGTCTTGTCATTGATAGCACAACAGAAATGAATCCATCTTCTATTGGCCTGAAAATCATTTCAAACAGACCGTAACGTTCACCAACATCTGTTTTCCAAGATGCCGCCATAGCTACAATATTTCGTTTATCTGTCTGTGTATACGTATTGCCACCAGTGCCAAGATAATATTTTTTATTCTGCTCTCGATAATATAAAGCATCTTTAATAGTGGTTTTACCATATTCGTATTTAAGCGGTATCATAGCATTAATGCTACCATTACTTTTTTCATATAATGCAACGTTATAAACGTTACTCCCGTCTCCACCCGCGTTAACGTTAACGGTCTTAATATACTGATACGAGCCTTGGTCTGTATCTGAATTTTTTGTTAATTTAATAGTAAATTCCATAGCATAATTCATGTCTTGCGGAATTTGAACTTTTAAATAATAATCTTGACCTTTAACAAATTGCTTGTCGGGAATGATAGCAACGTCTTTGAAACCTGTATTTTGTTCATCTAATCCAGTAATATCAGCATTAGAGTCAACATAAGATTTTTTGAAAGATAGTTCAGTAAGACCTTCTCCCGCATACCTATATTGACCGATATTTGTGGTTGCCAATTTCCCTCCTTTTATTTCCAAAATATACCTAATATAAAATAAAAAATAGGGCAAACCAATTATACGGTTTTGCCCTATTTTTAGAATCTTTCTATTGACTGATTACACGAAACGGTCATTGCATTGCCCGGCCCAAGAGGAATAGAAAGTGTATTTAAATTATAATCGCCATATGTATTTGTAGAAGTATCATTTAATTCAACTCTAGAATTAGGCTCTAGGTAGAATACTGGCAGCGCAGTAATCGACACTGAATTTTGATAAGTCGTATGAAGATATAGCTCATACTTTACTTGGTCAAAAGCACTATTCTTATAGCCGCCAGTAGCAAGATTATAAAAAACCTCACCGCGTACCTGAGTATATGGCATACCATTATCTTCGCACTCCTGTTGTTTTGTCCTTCCCTTATCATCTTCATCGGCATTGATGAATACAATATTAGGAATCTCAGGAGCAAACAGACAGTTTACGGTATCAGATGATACAGCATCAGTTCTACGACCAATGGCAGATACAGAGAATCTTCCTAAGTCAGATGTTGAAGAATCAATAAAGTCTAGAAAATAATTACCATCAGTCAGTGCAGAAGTAAGCAGTTCCGCATTTTCTTTTTCACCTATAAACTTCTGGTCTGCAAGGTCATAAATTTGCGGCCAAAACACATCTAATTCTTCAAAGTAATAATCTGTATCTATCCTACAATTATGTGCATATTGTAGAATATCTCCCTGCCAACCAGAAATACCATCAATTTTAGCATAATAATTGCCAGAATCAATTCCATTTTTCTTAGCCAACATACCTTCAAGATAAAGCTCGGTACGCCAGTCTTTCACCGTATAACCATCAATGATAATCGGTATTGCCGCAGAACTGGCATCTCCTTTGTCATCTACAACAACAGCAGATGTTGAAGCATCTATTGGAGGATAATATGCTGCACACTTTAATGCTTTATAAGTATCATCTTTCCAATAGTAAGCAATTTTATTAGTAGCATCAAAATAAATAGTATTGAAATCACCAATAGTAGGAAAATCTTTTACACTTGTATATACAGTCGGAAACGCGGCTTTTAATTCTTGAGTAGACTCTTCTGTATATAATAAAACGTTGTAATAAGTATTATAGTAACTATTACCTTGTTCATCTATTGTAACTGGTGTCGGCTTGCGGTCAATACACAGATGATAACGAACGTCTACCTGCTGCTGGCTATTTGTACCTTGGCGCTTACCTTGAATAATAAAGTCATTCTTGATATTATTGAATTGCGGTGTTTTACTAATACTGATAATATTGTCTTTATCATTAAAAGCGTATACACTTTTACCTGTAGTTGTTTCTACAAGATAGTCATGCTTCTTCATGTCATTGACTAAAGTTGTCGCTTGCGTAGTATTAAGATAATTCTTAATTTCCCTAAAATGGAATACACCAAATTCATCATAAAAATATTCAAAATTACCAAGATAGCTTTTAATCTTATCGAGTACAGATGTTACGCTTTCGCCAAGGTTAGCAGACAGCTCAGAATCATACACAAAATCATCATAGACATAGCCGCAGTCTTGACCGCTTAAAATTTCAATCGTACCGTCTTCTAATTTTGCAGGCTTATCGACATATGCCGCATACCATATCTTACCAGCACTTCCACTTTGCTTAGGTACAAGATATAACGGATTAGAGCCAGTCCATTTCATTACTCTTTTGATGCGGCGAGGCACATCTTCAATGACGATATTGTTTAAATCTTCCCCGCCGTAATGATTCACTAACTCTTGGATAATATCATAAACTAATACTTTTTTAGTAACATATGCGCCGCTTGCGTCCTGTGTATCCATTTCATCGAATATAACAGCCGCAGGCAACGTGCCAGAAACATCACCCGATAATCCACACATTTTGTCTTTCAATGTCAATTGCAATGACACGGCAGATGAAACAGAAGATGATGCACTCGCACTCGCAATAAAGAAAACGCCTTGAGGGAACCATAAGATAGGATAATCTAAAAATTGATTGCTATGGTTTTCAACACCAATCTCAATGAAGATTTTCTTGTTAATTGCAAAATCGTATGACATATTTTCAATATCATAATCACCGCTACTAATAGATGCAGTCAATGAGCAAGTACGTCTAATAGACGAAGAACCGTCTTTAGAAAGACTACCAGACGCAATAACGCCTTGAATCTCCTTCAACGGTTCTTCATTCCAATTGAGAAGGGTTAGCCGCACATACTGTTTTTGATTGACAAAATTATCAATAGTCTTGAGAAAGTTTCTACGCTTTAATGCACTATTGGCATCTTCATAGAAGCTGTCATTTAAATAAGGATACGTCCTTCTCATTTTCCCTCCTATTGATAATTTGTAGTCATTACAGTGCCATAATAGTTAATCATACCTTCTACTGGCATAAAAGCAATACCAATAGTTTCTGTAGAATTATTATTCTCTATATTATCAATCATACCAAAAGCAAAATTATACCATTGATAATTATAATAAATCTTTAAGTCGCCATTGATATTATATACAGTGTTTAGTATCGGCTTCTTAACTTCGCTAACATCCATATATTTTACAACCTGAACTGGTCGTTCACCAATATCGTTCCACGCATTTACAAAACTATCCTGCGGTGGATTATTGTCTTGAATTACAGATACCGGGTCTTTTGTTTCAGCAGAATCAATAACTCTAATCCAATTAAAATTGTTAATTGTTGCGTCATTAAGCGAAGCATCAACTCTAAATTCGTTCTCTTGCAAATATTTTGTTTTATTTACTTGCTTCATACGAATTCCTAAAAAACACATGTTATCTACAGGAACATCTTTCAACATGTGCAAAACACCTGTGCCACCTACGAGATAGTTCTTATATTCGGTTTCATTGTGGTATTTAATACTAGCAACCGCATATGGAGTGACATCTAAGCAAATACCCTTCCAATATTTCATGCGCTTGCTTGAAATCATAACATCACCATTCATCTGAATAAAGTTATATTTATTCCTAATCTTTCTACCAAGATAAATATTAGGCTTAAAGATACCTCTCTCTTGACCGACTACTACTCGGTCAACAGACGCGCTTGAAACAGCTTCTTTTGAGCTAGAGCGCTCTTTATAGCAAAGCGTGTATTCAACAGTGATAACATCACCAATTTGGAAATAAAGACCAATAACATCTAACTTGTTTGGAATCTGATAATATCCACGTTCGTTAACGAAAATATTATGATTACCATTACTACCACGAGTCATAACACCAAAATAGTATCCTTGCTGAACTCGCTTTTCAGCAATCATCTGAGACACGCCATTTGTTTTATCTGTCACTTCTGTAAGTCCATCTGAACCACTTTGGAAGGTATAGTAACGAGGTTTAGAATGATAATAAATTTTAATATCTTTAAGTACGATTTCTTCTGCTTTGCGTTTCGCAAGAACTCCACTATATTTTTTACTTAATATATCATTAATATCATTTCTAATATCATTGTTATTCGTAACAGTAAACTTATATGTTTGACCAGGTTTAATAACTTCAATGTAATCTTTAGGCTCGTCCTCGGAATCTTGTTTACCGTTGCCACTAATAGAACCAATCATCTTGCGGTTATAGATACCAAGAGTATCAAGAGTATCTAAGGAAGAAGCATCTTCAACCTCATAAACAGTAGCAGAAAAATTCCATAGCCTGCGGCCAACGGTTTCATTAGGTGTCAACGTAACATCTGTAAGCATAACGACCATTGAACCTTCTGCCATTGAACGATACAGCTTAGGCTCACCATCATTTAACCATGCAATTAGCTTCTCACGGAATTCACGCTCATAGAGCCAATCGTTTGTAGTAGTCGTTAAATACTCTTGTGACGTAACACTAGAAACTGGTGCATTAGGATACTGATTACCGCCAGTCTTTTCCCAATTCTTAAAATCATTACGTACTAAATCTTTAACACCGGTTTCATCTTTATATTCCGCATATAAGTCTTTAAGAGTATCATTATTGTGGTGGATAAGTTTTGTCTTGTTCGCAAACTCTGAATAAACATCAGACTCAGCACTAATCAAACCTGAAATACTAAACTGCTTATAATTCAATACAGCATTTTCCGCAAACTTAGGATATTTACCACCAAGAGTATCAATCTTAGCTCTATTGACTACTGGCTTAAAACTACTTACTTGATAATTATATCTTACCGCATATTGCTCTTTTCCACGAGAGAAATATGCATCATAGAATTGCGGCAAAACGACTTTCGACATTTTAGGTTTAGCAATTGACATTCCAGTAGAAGTAAGAGCTTCTACACGATAACGATACCATGTTAGACTTTCTACAGTATTATCTACAATTGAAAAATCAATCTGCTGTAATTTTGCACTATAGATTGTCTCCCACTCTTTGAAATTATCTTTATTTGACGCGCGCCTTACATATACTGACACACCATCACTAAAAGAATATTCGTTCTTGACAGAAACCTTAATTGACGCAGTTTCATCATCGACTTCTGCGGCAATTGTAGGTTGCCATTCATTAGCACCACTATACTCACCTATCTGGAATTTATATTCTTTGCTAATCTTATACTGATTCTTCGTGCGGCAAGTGATGCGGCATACGTAATATGTACTGGTAGGGTCTGATGTAGAACCATCTGCACTATTCTTCAAAGATGAAAAATCAATATTATATACAATATTATTTGGATTAAGATTTTCACCAGTATAAATAGTGGGCGTAGAAAACAATACGTTGTCTGAATCGTCTAAAATATCAAATTGATACGCTTCAAGCGTTTCAGTTTCAGTATTTAAAACTACTTCTTCGCCACTTTCATTTTTAGTGACGAAAAGAAGACCTCCCGCAATTTGCGTTAAGCCTTTATTAAAAGTCATATATGAATTGCCTGTATAATTTTCAAATACAGACAGATAGATTTTAGGTTGGTGAATAGGTCTAATTAAACAAACAGAAGACCATTCTGAAAAATATTGCGTATGTGATAAAAGATAACTATTCTTCTTCGCTTCATCGTTGATAGGTACTTCATCAGTTCCATTATAGCTATCAAATCTAATCTGAACCTTATAGAACTGATTTGTATTGAAAGCATTGCCTTCGATATAAGCGGTAGGTATCGTTACATAATACATACCGCTTACTTTATCGAATTGTAAATCTTCAATGAGAATGCCCGAAAGTTTATTCAAGGCATTCTCATTGTTAAGCTGATTTACGCAACTGACATGTACATGTTTAATCTCAGATGCAGAATTAAAAGAAGAAAGAGTAAAATACACAACAGCATCTTCTGTGTTCACGAAAGCATTTTGAAATGTCGAAACCACAGGTGGATACAGTGTACTAACGACTGTTGCCATATTTCACTATTCCTTTCTATTGGTTAGAAGAACTTGTGTCAATCCAAATGCCAACATGAGTATTAGTAGGCTGGGTTTTGCCAGTATATACAAATGTTGTATTTTTCATGAAGTCTATGTAATTATCAAAGAATTGGGCAAGAGAATAGTTGCCTTTATCCCTACGTGTGTCCACTACATTTTCAAAGCCAACTCCAAATTCAGAGTAAGGCAAAGTAAGTGAACCATCTTTGGCCTTTTTACCAACCTTTTTAACAAAAGATTTTACTGCCATTATTTAACTTCCTTCTCCTTGGGAGTGGCTTTTTGCTCTACTTGATTGACTACCTGAGCTTGCTGCTGAGCAGCTGCTTGAGCTTGCTGCTGGGCTTTCTTGGCAGCTTCCATGTCCATGGCTCGTAACATTTCACCTTGAACTTTTGGATAAAGACTGGTAAGAACAGAATTAAGAGCATCTACCATAGCGGTAGCGCTAACTCCATTCCCTACCATAAACTCGTCAATCATATCTTTTGCAAGAGCGTGAACCCTCATACGTACTTCTAGTTCATTCATATCCTTTTATCTCCTTTTTAATCTTATACTTCATTTGAAGTGCTTGAAACATAACTACCACCAGTAGCTAAACCACTAACAAATAAATCAGTAGAGTTCTTACCATCAATACGAACTTTGGTCATTGAGTAATGAACATTATGACGGTGCTTCTTTTTAGCATAAGAACTATCGTGATTGTGATTTGCATCTGCCTTACCGTCAGCAGTCCTTTGTGCCGCAGCAGCTTTATTTAAAGCATTTTGTACGCCAGCAGCACGAGTATTCGCTTCATTAGTAATCTGTGTTTGTAAGTTATTTAACAAATCATAAATATAGCCTAAGTGGTCTGAAATCTTTGACGAACTTCTATTGGCTCCCATGCACCAATGTGCATAACCATTATTATAACAATATTCATTACTATAATTCCAACCATTGATACTACAAATATCTCGTTCAGCAATGATAGAAGTGGTTGATTGTGAATCAGGCGTACCTAAAAAAGTACCCCAATTTGATACAATACCGTGACCAATGCTTACATAGGTGCGTTTACCAACGTACTTAATTTCATCATATTTAGATTCAATGCTACCAGTGCCAGACCTGATATAAAAAGCACCATTACCACCAGACTGAGGTACAAGACTAATACTTACACCGCCCTGTGCTTCATTGTCCTTAATTGCAGTAGCAGTTAACTTAATACCATTAGGCGAAGTATCACTTACAATATTAATTCCATTATTCGCCGCATTGAATTTAAGACCTTCACCAACAAGCGTAGTATTTTGTCCTTTGTTGTCATTCAAAGTTAAGACAGCTTTGGCATTATTTGCACCAATAGTAAAAGTACCATCTTTATTATTTGCGACAGAAGAGAAAGCCTTTGAATACATCAAATAATCTTCTCCTGCTTTAATTTGAAAATCTTTGTCCGCAATGTTCGTAATTGAATTAGTTGCATTAAGTCTTAAATTGCCGCCAATGGCATATGTATAATTGCCATTTTTATCTGTATTATCATCTTTTGGCGTTCCAATAACAGAAAGAGTAAAATCACCAGTAGACATAGTAGTTTTTCTATCTTTTGGATTCATAAACTCAAAATTATTATTAAGATATAGAACAGATGTTTTAGTTTTGCCATCTGTAGTATCATCTGCCGCAGATAAAGCGGATAATCTTAAATAAGAATTTTCATGACCAATAATAGCTTGCTGTGAATCTATGTGAAGTCTATGTGTCGAGCTATCAGATGATTCCTTACCTAAATCTGGCGCGTAAAGGCTAACATGTTTACCATATACATTGAATCCTCTTGGATATTCATTGTTAACATTTGTGCCAGTAGAAAGATAAAGGTCTGTTGTAGCCTTTTCAGAATTTTTAACTGTACCATCAACAAAAAATTTAAATAAGTTTGTATCAGACCAGCCAAACTGCGCACCAATATATTTAGCATCTAGCGCACGTTTACCAAAGGCTCCAATCTTACCAATGCCCATTGAAGACTCTTGGTCTTGAATTGCATTTGTGTAAAACTGTCCAAATTGATTAATACCAACAAGCGGATAACGATGCCACTTATCATCTTTCTTATAATGTCTATAAATTGAGAAAGTTGAATCTTTGCGCGGGTCAATTTCTACTTCAAGGCTATCTCCCTCGGCAAGTGCGGCATTTGCTCCATCAAAATCAATATTTGAGTTTTGTTTTGTAAGCGGCTTGCCTTTGACTGAAATATATGCGGGATTAGCACCTAAAATAAGACCCTGTTTGTCTGATGGAATTGAAAATTGTGAATCCTTTACAGGATAATCTGTATATGGTCTATCTACTTTTGCTTCTGTGAAATTACCGTCTTTATCAACTTCCGCATTTGCAATATTATATAACGCACGAGAACCGATTCTCCATGCGCCAATATAGCTTTCTCCACCTGGGACTAGCTTAATGCGACCTTCTTCAAAATGATTATTCTGTGATGCTTGTTGTTCTGGCAAACCAAAAGTAGCCGACCCATCTTTAGCATCTAAGAAGATAGACTGTTTACCTTCCGAGAATCCCATTAAACCAATCTGAGACTTATCAGAATCATAAGTCTTAGAAGTTCCCATAACAACGCCAGTAAACTGATTGCTCTTGTTCTTTTCACCAGCGCCAATTTGCGGCGCAAGGATGTAATTTTCATCTTCATTGATTTCTAGATGCGTTCCATCCCAGTCATTCAGTGATTTAAGGCCATAAGTGTTCAGCGACATATAGATAGGAATATATAGCTCAACAACAGGATTGGCCGCATCTGCTGACGTATAAACTTTACAATGAACTAAATTATTTCCATACTCACCATCATATACATCATTTGGAAGAATATAAATTTGACTTAATCCCTTTGTACGGGCTGTCTTTTGTACACCATCTGATGTATTCTTTTCTGTAATAATTTTAAAGCAAGCACTTAATGGATTCTCGTCATATGTTTGACCAGTCTTTGAAGGTTCACCGCCCTCAGCTATCCATTCAATAAATAAATCTTCAAGGCCAGAGCCAACAAGCGTAACGCCTTGGTTTTTATTGTATAGCGGGTTGCGTCCATCCGCATTATAAGTAATAGATTTTAACAAGGAAGTCTTGTCAATTTGAATATCATTATCGGCATATTTTTTAATCACTGGGATACCATAAAAAGCATAATACTTATATGAAGAATCTCCAACAGTATAAGTTGTTTGTGCCTTGACAATTTGGTTCATAAACTTACGCTTAGCCGCACCAGTTGTGTTCCAAGAAACAACACCATCGTTACAGCTCATATATTTGCTTTGACCATAGCCCATAGACCAAGAGACAGTAGAATCATCATTAATTTTCTCGTTGCGCTGATAGAGCTGGAACTGCAAAACTTGTTGTGAGATTGCTTGTCCTGTGTTCCACACAACTTTATTATTCTTGTCGATAATAAGCGCAAGCATTTTATTCTTTAGATTCTTAGAAGTAGGAGAAATCTTAGCGACAATATCTGTACCATTCGTACCATTCTCTCCAACTTTAGTAAACAGAAAATCAGTCATCTGACTATATGTAACTCCTTGATATGTTACAATAGCTTCAATTTGATTCGATACTGCTGAATAATCAAAGTTTGCGGCAATCGCCATAGGGTAAATTTGTGAAGTACAATACTCAATTTTCTGATTAGATTGATTAAGTACCATTCCTTCTTTTGGAATAGTAATCATTGAATCTGTTAATGGTACTCGCCATTTAATATCATATGTATCTTTATTGACTTCAAGGCCAGCAGGGTCAAAGAAATGGCAAGTAAGTGGCTTGATTTCTAATGGGTCTTCATATCTATCATCATCAGGTGATACACCAGATTCACTATACTGGAATACTTGGTCACCATTTTCAATAGTGATATAATAATCAGTAGGGTCTGCGGCGGTTGCGTTTTTTAAAGTAAGTGTCGCAACACCAATATTATATTCAATATTTTCTACAGATTCATCTTTTGAAGGTTCCCTATCGCGCAAATAAACTGCACACTTAAAGGTAGCCTTAGAATCAATGCCTTTAACTGGATAAGTAAGCGTATTTTTGTCCCATGATGCACCTTCAAGTGCATTCATTTGATTCTTCAAGGCAGATAAATTGTTATATCCAATACCCTGTTTTATACCATCTTCGTAACGAGCTTTAAGTTCTTCTACCGTTTCAATGAAAGATAATGTTTGACCATAATCATCAACTTTAGACCAAACAAATCTAAAGAAATTATCTGGATGCCCATTTGCTTTACCAGCTTCAAAGTCAGAAGATTTGCCGTCCAAGAGACAGGTAAGTTTAGGTTTGCCACGGTCAAAGCTGAAACTAACACCAAGAGAAGAGATAATCTCAATATCACGCTTTGCCGCTTCATTATATAATGTGAAATAATCTTTTAAAACCATTTGCTCTTTATAGACGCAAACACACATATATTTATTTTCATAAGCACGATTTTCCGCACCAGTAGTAACAAAGCTATACTTATTGCCTTTGGCTTCAAGATAAGACCAGCCAGCTCCACCGTACATCTTATAATCTTTAGAGCTTGCGGTCACTCGTCCATCTTCTCTAAACCAGTAAAACATGGCATCGCCTGATAAGTCTTCGTTTTTATGACGGAGAGTGCCGACAACGCTTAAAGAAGAGTTCTCAGTTAAGTCTCTAAGAGTAGAACCTTTCGGCATAGACAGGTGCATCTGATAATCACCATTTGCCGCACTGATTTTTCTAAGGCCATAAAATTCAACATCTTTAATGAAAATATCATCGCCCCAGCCAATCGGTCTGTCTTGTGATTGAATTGGGTCAGTAGTTTCTACGAAATCTTTACAATAGAAAATAATCTGGTCAATATATAAGAAGTTCTCAACGTCTACTGGGAAAATCTGATATTGGTCAAAATAACTTTGATATTGAAGCGGCGAACCTGTCATACTATTACTGTCAATAGTATACGATAATTTCTTAATTAACGCCTGACCTTTATCGTCTGTAGCGTCTCCATCCTTAAAAGCTAAAATAAAAGTGATACCATATTCGCCAGTCTTTGTAAGTTTGTGCTCTCGCGGCAAAGATGTGCGGAAAGACGCTTCAATCAGTATCGCTTCGGCCTGTTTAATATTATTCTCTAGTTCTTGAGTATCAATAGATAAGAACTTAGGCTTAGAACCGCTTACATCTTCATCTTTCTTATATAGAACTTTGTAATCTTCTTTTTTGTAAGAACGAAGTCCCGCAGGCGTGACTTTATTTTTATCACTAAGGCAATTGCGGCCAATGAGATTATAGTTACTAATAGCCGAAGATACAAAACTGATATTATTATCATCTTCTGCTGCCTGCGCAACACCTACGATATTCTTTTTCTTGGTGAAATCACCTTCTGGGATAAGGACATACACTGATTGACCTTGAGTATATGTGTTTCCTTCTTGGGCATATGCCTTTAATTTGCCGCCATTGTAGGAAACAAGATATTCACCTGTAAGTGAATTAGTACAGCCAGCGACAGTGGCGGTAACTGTTTTATCCGTAGCTATCTGTTCTATTCTATTGGATACAATTGTATCCACAGCTTCAAGAACAACGTCCTGTAGATTCGCCATTGTCAACTCCTTTTCAATCCAAATAAAAAACGGGAGAACATAAAGTTCTCCCGTTCATAAAATTATGCTCTAAGACATATCAAAACCACAAATATTCGATTATAAAATTTTGCCCATGTTTATCTGAACTTATAAGCGTATTGAACTGCCCTATCGTTCAGTGACATAAGCGCAGATTCAATTTCTGCCGCACTGTTCGCAGCTGGGAATTCAGCCGTGATATGTACGTTTTGGTCAATTGTCTCTGATGCGTTATTTGCTTTCGCACCACTCACCGCTCCAAGAGCAGCAGAAAGTGACTGTGCAAGGCTTGTAGATTTAAGGCTATCTGCAAAAGACCTTACGGATTCAACTGCCGCAAGAATATTTTGCGTATCTGTAGCATTAAGAACAAGTTCTTTCTGATGTAAGAATGCAAGTTTACCATTCTTGGCATCTGCGGTCTTATCAGACCAAGAACCTGTGTAGCCGCCTGTATCATATCCGATTAGATTCTTTGAGCTATATTTCATAGAACCGTAATCAACAAGTTTACCAGACCTAGAATATTGGTTGATAATATCCTGAACGTGGCGGGCAAAAGCGGTACCATATGCGCCAGTCAGCTTGCTGGAACGTACAGGGTCATTGCCCCAGCCAGAAGCCCAGCCATAAGTCCAAATCGCCTTAGCAATGCCCCAAGCAGTATCTTCATTAGCGCCAGCTCCACCGCCGCCACCGCCAGATGAAGGACCGTTAGCGTTACCATAGTGTTCATAGTTATAGTTCTTTTGCTCAGCTTGCTTTAGAGCTTCACTTAGATTAGCATTTTCTTGCTCTTTTTTAGACAGCTTGTTTGCAGTTTCATCAGCGAGTTGCTTGAATGCCTGCATATTGTTGTTAGCATCTGTAATACGATTGGCGTAATCAGTCATCGTAGATTCGGTCTTTTTGACTTCACCAGATACATCTTTAAGAATGTTGACAAAATCTTTTGTGCTGTCCGCAAGTTCTTTTGTCTTATCCGTTGTGCCGCTAATGCTATTGGAAATATCATCAAAATTAGTCTTAGCTAGGTCTGCGATTGTCTTTGTGCCGTCCGCATAATCTTTACCAGCTTGCGTCAAATCACCAAGCATCTTATCAGTGTCGGCTTTGAACTGGTCCATATTCTGTAACCAAGAGGTCAAAGAAGTAGACCAACGTGTATCAATCTGGTCAAAAGCATCGGTACTACCATTAACAATCTGGTCGTATACGTCTTGTAGATTATCTTTGTTCTCACCTGTAAGCATATCGCACATACCAATGAAGTCATTAATAATGTTCTTCTGAGACGTGCTTAGCTGTTCGCTGGTTCCAGCAAGATATTCTTTGAGTGAGTCAATGATGGCCTGTGTTCTCTTGGTCTTCTCTTCAAGAGATAGATTAGCATTGTTCCAAATGTCATTGACTGTAGATTGAGCATCCTGTAGCGCAGATAGTGAATCTGCCTGAGTTTGCTTCATCTGGTCTTTAGACATATTGTATGCGTTGTTCTGTGCATCTAGAAGGTCAGACTGTGCGGAACGTACATTATCATCGTTCACTGTATAGACATATGAATAATTACCCTGAGTATCCCTGCGAAGTTTCATTTGAGACTTATTACGCTGGGCTTCTTCAAGCGCAATTTGCTTCTGTAAGATTTCAAGCTGTGCGTTAGCATAGTTTACATCATACTCAGATAACTTAGTCTTATCACGCAGATATTCAAGTTGTTCTTTCATCTGCGCTGAAATCTTCTGCTGGATGGCTAAATCATTTGAACCATCCAAGAGGTCAAGATACTTACTCTGTAGCTTTTGGATGTTATAGGATTTATTAACATCATCGAGATAATAATCAGCGTTACGATTGATTAGCTCCCACTGCGTATTCATCCAGTCAAGGTCAGTACCGACAGCTTTGGTTCCCCATGCTTTAGTAATCTTTGAAACTGTATTTGAATACTGCTTCTGTAGATTCTCTAAAGAATTCTGAATAAGGTCGTTAATATTGGCAGTAGCATCTTTAATCTTGTCAGATACTTCGTTCCACTCTTCCGAACCTTCTTTCATGGAGCCAAGCATATCTTTCCAAATATCACGCTGCTGCATTAATTCATTCAGCTGTGCTTTGTAATTATTCTGCTGTGCGCCAAGGATGGTATTTAAATCATCATAAGATTCTTCGCCATGTAGAAGTTCTGTAATATCTAACCAATGCTCAAGTTCATCTGTGATGGCTTCATACTGGTCTTTACGCCTATCCATCTTATCGCTAATATCATCAATCATATCCATAACATTATCATGGAGATTTTCAATCAATGACCAGTAGTCCTGAGCAAGTCCCGCGGCCTGTTCATATACTGTCTTAGCTACGTTGTAGAGGTCTGCGGAATTCTCACCGAAAATATCAGATTTACCAGTCTCTTCAAACTGTTTCATCTGAGCGTTAATGTCAGTGAGATTCTTCATAGACATGTCGAAATAACCAGTGCCGTAGTAATCTACACTCTTATCACCATTAAGCGCACGCTGTTTAGCAGCTTTAAGTTCATCTACGCGGCCTGCTGACCATTTCTTATATGCATCAGATGTACCTGCGGCATTTGCGGCATCCTCTTGCTTCTTGATAAGATTATCGTAATATTCGTCAACGCTCATAGTTGCAACATCAAAGTATTTGCCGAGCTTAGCAACATTATCGGCTGCTTCTTGGTAAGGCGTTAGCTTAATACCACGATTGAACGCACGGTCGAAATCAACGAGACTTTCTTGAATGTCTTTGAGATTGTCAAGAGATTCAACTTGCGTCTTAAAAATATTAATACGCAGGTCTTCAATTTCATCATTGAGGTCTTCAATCTGCTGGATTGTGTCTCTCAAATCACTTGAAATCAAAGTATCATAACGTTGATACAGCGTTTTAAATTTATCAAGATTATCATTTGCCGCATCAATTTGGTCGTTAATAGCATCTTGAGCTTCTTCTGTACCAGCCGCATTATATTGACCGATAAGGTTATTAACGTTGTCAATTAAGCCTTGATGAATCTTTGCGTAGTTAGAGATATAACCCTCAGCATCAAATTGAATACCATATCCAGATAACTTAGATTGAAGTTCATTCATTTCATCATTCTGGATACTTAACTTTTCTTTCTGTAAGTCAATTTGACGTTTCAGAAGTGAAGTCTGCTTAGAAAGATTCTCAACTAACTTATCACCAGTTAAGCGTTCCTGCTCTTTATTGATACGCTCATAGTCATTTGCAATTGCATCAAGAAGCGTATTAACACGTTCATAACGGTCAATTTCATCATCAAGTGCTTCTTTGGTATCGGGAGTGAAGGAGCTACCACCTCCACCACCTCCACCACCGCCGCCACCTCCGCCGCCTGAGCCAGACGAAGGAAGTCCGAAGTTAGAAGGTGAAGCAGCACCACCAACACCAGAAGGTGCCCAGTTTTTAAGGCTAGGAGTTGAAGACCCAAATAATGAACTTAAACCCTTTGCAAGTTGTTTAGAGTGTTCCTTAACAGATGCTTGTGAACCAGCATTTGCTGCTGCCCAATATGTTTTACCAGTATTTTTATTATAATACTGTTCCATGACTGCACCATTTTTGGCTGTTTTCGTTCTACCAGTAGCAGTAGAATGTTTACGTGAGCCACCACCGCCACCAGAATTATCAGAACCCTTAATGTGCATCTTAAACTTTGGAACGGTAACATAACCTACGTGATCTGTAGTGCCTTTTTCTTGGTCAGTAGAAGTAATTTCTTTCTTTTCTGAGCCTGCGTCATCAACAGAACTTGTAACATCGCCGTCAATGGCACCAAACATTGCCATAATATCTGTAATGATACCAGAAATACCACTAGCCATATCAGAAACAGCGCCCTCAGTTTCAGACATGGTTCCTTGCATCGCAGCACCAGCAACTTCTGTATTAGCCATCATAGCTTCTGCTAAGCCTTGACCAGTAGTAAGCATTGCATATGCTTGCTCTTGTGTCATAGCACCAGTAGCAGCAATTGAAGCGGCTGTATTTTGTGCAGCATCAGAATTTGTCTTATAGAAAGTTGTCATTGAACTAGCTAAGCCAGAAATGGTGTCAGCATATTGAGCTTTAATTCCACCCATTTCATTTGTAGCGTCTGCGGCAACTTTGCCAGTATCATCAAATACCTCATTGATTTTCTTAAAATTATCAGTAACAAAATTATTAAAATCAGCTGCGGCATCAAGTTTCTTCATCTGATTAGATAGATTCTTAATCTGGTTCGCAGCTTTTCTTTGAGATTTTGTCATTGAATTTGTGAGTTTAGAAATATCTTCGGTATTTTCAATTTGCTCAACTTGTTCGTCAGTTAAACCGCTAGTTGCCTGTTCCATTTTAATTGATTGTCTCGCGGCCTTGCTCATGGTCTGCGCATATTGCGTAACATTCATTTTGCCGCTCTTGAACTGTTTATTAGCCTGTTGTAAGCCAGTATACAGTTCATTCGTCATAATCTGAGCAAAATTAGAAATATCGTCATCGTTTAATACGTCAGCAAGTTCCCGACCACTACTGACAGCGTTATCAATTTTACTTGCCAGAGTATCAAAACCAGAATTTAATCTATCTAAGAAATCGGTATTTGAAATAGCACCATTAGTAAGTAAATTATTTAGTTCTTGTATTTCTTGAAGTGGCTGTTGTAAATCAAGATTATTAGTTGAAAGGTTCTGATATGCAACTAGAATATCTTTATTAGTTTGTGACATATCAACGGCTTCGCCAGTGGCTTCTTTCATAGCCGCAGTTTGCTCACGAGTCTTCTGTGTCCATTGTTCAACCGCACGCTGATTTAGTTGATACTGATCGCCAACCTTTTGCAAGAATTCAACGTATTCAGGATGTTCCACCATAATGTTGGCAGCTTCGTCTTCTGTGAAACCACCGTTCTTTTGATATGCAGTCTGATAATCTTCAAGTACATCTTTCATTGAAGACTTATTTTTGGCCGCACTCTCTAGATTGTCAGTTGAAATATCAGAACTTAATCCTGCCATAACAGAATTTTTAACATCGTCCTTGCCACCTTGCATAGCAGAAACGAGTCCGTCGATATATTCTTGTCCAGCTTCTTTTCCAAGAGACTGATATTTAGCTTTAATAGCTTCATTGTCTAATAGAGAATTTTCAATCTCTTTTTTAGACTTGTTAACGAAGTCACTCTTGTTCAAACCTTCTTCTGCGGCACTAGCCATATTGTCAATAATGGTTTTTGCGTTAGCGACATTTTCATCATTTAAGTAATCCTGAGCATCAGAAACATGTTGTTTTGCTTCATCTAGCTTAGATTTTGTATGTTCATACATAACATCGTCTTTGCTCATGCTATCAAGTTTCTTTTGATACTTATCTACTTCTTTTTGAGCTTTAGCAGACGCTTCTGTGACATTACCGATTTTCTCTTGGATAGACAATCCGCTAGTGTCTTGACCCCAAAAGTTTGTAGTTAAACCAGCTTGACTGCTTAAAAAGTCATTCTCATATGCAATTCTGGCAGCATTATTAACAAAAGGTGTATAAGTAGAAGCGCCTTTATCTAGCGCAGTTAGAGCTTGTTTACCTTGCGACGCAGCTAATTCTTTAGATGCTATACTAGCTTTGTTAATTTTCTCAGCTAAAGTATCAAAATCTCCTGAATTTTTAAGAGCTTTACCACCAGCAATATCAAGAGAATCAATCAAAGTATCAGTAGAACTCTTTAATTCATCAGTGACTTCGCCAGTCTTCTTGTACGAAGCATAAGCAACATCAAAGGAAGAAGTATCAACTGACGCTGTTTGTTGAGTATTTGTATATGTCTCAACTTGTTTATCTCTTGCAGCTTGATTTTTTTGATGAAGGAAATTAATTAAAGTGCTGCCAGCAGCAACAAGCCCAATAGAAAGCATCCCAAGAGGACTGCCAAGGCTTTCAATAATTCCTTTAAATACCTCAAGCCCAGCAGATGCAATCTTTGCGCCGGTATTAATTGCTTTAAATCTTGTTTCCGTAGCAGTTAAACCACTTAATACAGGACCAAATTTCATTGTAGCAAAATCACCAAAAGCATTCTGCAATTTTTCAATTCTTGTTGCATCTATTGCTTCTATTAATCTACTCATATCTAATTTTTGCGATGCTTCTTTTAAAGCTATAAAACCAGATACTAACTGTGGAAGCATCATAGTTAGATTTAAAATGGTTTGCTCAATTTTATCTCCCAGTGTTAAATCAGAATTAGCCCATATAGAGCCTAAATTCTGGAAAGATTGCCAAGCAAAGCCAAGTTGACCAATAGCAGAAGTAGCTTGAACAATTTGCTGAATTTCATTTTGTAAATCCATACCTTCATTGAAGCCTTCACCACGACCTTGCGCGGTTTTCAGTTCTTCTTGCGCGGCTTTCATTTTATTATTTTGCTGTGCTGCTTCTCCAACATTAGATAACGGTACTCTGTCCTCTTTACGAGTTGCATTTTGTTGCTTAGTGGCAACATCAGCCGCTTCGGCGGCTCCGTTAGCTGCTTTCTGTACTTTTTCTAATGTATCAATCGCTGCGTCAAAATTATAATTATCTTCGTTAATAACTTTTGAAAGCTCTCTTAGACTAACAATCAATTGCTGAATTGGGTTTCTGAGGTCTTCTATTTTTTCTTCATATTCATTAAACCTATCGTCCCAAATATTATCAGTACCCATAAGTTCTTTTACTAAACTTTTACCTCTATTAAGAGATGTTTGCATAGCGGCAGTTGCCCGTGTTTTAGTACCAGTTGTCGCATCTTCTGCTTTTGCAGCTTTGATTGTACTTAGGCTTCTAGTTAGATTAGCACTATAAGCACTACTTTTAAGCGCCTGTTCTCCAGTAATTTGTTTCAATTCATTAGTGCCAAGTTTGCCTAATTTATCTTGACTATTTCTAATAGCTATGTCATATACATCAGTAGGTTGGATTTGTAAAACGCCGTTTTCATCTCTTGTAAGTTCTAGGTAATCAAAAGAAGTTTCTAAAGCTGCTCTCATAGCAATGTTAGTAGCTTCAACAGCTTCACGCATCTTATCTTCTTCTGTAGTTACCTTTTGTACAGAAGCAACTAGGCTATCAAGAATACCGTTATATTCTTTAGCTTGCTTTTCATTCATATCTGGTTGATATTTAATGCCAGTATTGACGAAATCCATAATGGGTTTTGTTGATTCGTTTTCTTTAATATTATTATAGCCCATTTCCTGTAGTTTTTGCTGTCTTGTCTGCGCATTGATTTTACGAGTTTTATTAACTTCATGATTTTGTATCATAGAAGCAATACCACGAGACATGGTTGTACTAAATACTTTAGTAGCAGTAGCACCAAGTAAAGTTAGCGCAGCAGAACCACCGCCAATAGAATCAACCAATTTCTGCATTAAATCTAATGCAGTAGATAATCCATCAATGAATCCATAAAAATCAGAAGAATCACCAAGGCTATTTATAATGCCTTCAAAGGTAGTTTGTAATTTATTTAATTTTCCCTGTAATGAATCAACATACTTCTCATTCATTACATCAAGTGTACCATTAGCATTTTCAGAACCAGCTTTATATTGCTTATATAAATCTGCACGGTTCATTAATGCTTCAAAACGTGTAAGTTGGAATTTACCAGCAAGCGTTTGGCCTACAGCAGCTTTTTGTGTAGAATCAATAGAATCCCAAACTTTCATTAAGTCTTCCATGATATTGCCAACGCCACGCATCTTTCCATCGCCGTCTAAAACCTGTACACCAATTTTATCTAGCGTAGAAGTTACTTTTCCTAAGTCTACTCCATCATCTAGGGTTTTACCCATTGATAGGTCTGAAAAGCGTGCGTAAAGTGTCTTTAAACCATTACCAATTTGTTCTGGGGCTTCTCGGGTAACAGATTCAATAGTTGCAATTTGGGCGTTAAGTTGGTCTGTAGAAACTCCAAGAGTAGCTGCTGCTGATGCAGCTTTCTGTGATGCTTCTGCAAGTTCTCCAACGTCAGCAGCAGAAATATTTGCTACATTGGCCCAAGAATCTAGTGCCGCATTAAGTTTATCAATATTATCATCAAGACCATAAGCATTCATATATGCTGTGATTTGGTCTGACGTTGTAGAAGTATCTTGCTGAGAAGCATTTGCTAATTTAGTTGACATTTCAGCAAGTTGTTGAGACTTATTCAAGTCAAAGCCTTGCTGATTATAGACCAGAGAAGCGTTTGTCATAGCAACAGTCGTAGAACCAAGAGCCTTAGCAGCTTCATTAGCTTGTTTTGCATACTGAACCATCGAATCGCGCGAATAATCAGTAACAAGCATAATCTGTGTCAACGAATCATCAAGGTCTTTTGCATATTCAACGGATTGACGAATGGAATCAGTTACACCATTAAAAGCGCTTGACATAATGCCCCAACGCACGGTATTACCCATTGTGTTAAAGATTTTGTCAACCATAGAGCTTGTACTTCTAATGCCGGTATCAATTTTACCAAGCTGTCCTAATACGCCAGCAAATGCAGCCTTGCCAGTATTACCAGTTAAAGCAAAAGAATTCTGCAAGCTATTTAAAGATACTTTACTTTCTTGCAATTGTCCAACAAATTTTGACATATCAAGCATACCAATTTTTGAATTGAAGCTAGAATTCAATGCACTTTTAAATTTGTTGATTGTGCTGATTGACGAATCTACTTGAGAGGGGTCAAGCAACCTCTGAGATTGCATTTCCTTCAATTGGACAGAAACTTTATTAAGTTCAGTCTGCAATTGAGTCAAACCAGAACGGTCTAATGTAGTTCGTAGATTATACTCAATAGTATTTGAATATTTACTAATGGTAATCACCTACCTTAAATCTATCTGTACGATTCACAATCGTACCTCCTTTTATATCTTTATTAACGTTAATATAGGCATAAAAAAAGAGCCTACTTTATATAAAAGTAGGCTCATAATAATTATTGAATTTTGTACTAAAGCTCGAATAGAGGGCCGTCCTCTTGCTCGCTATCTTCTTTAATCTCATCATTTTCTGTTGGCACAGAAGCAAGATAATCGGTGGCGGCATTAATCGCATCATTAACCTGTTCAGGGGTTGCCATAGCTTTGACTTTGACTTTTTCCTTTAATTTACTTTCATCTTTTGGAGTATTATTCATTCCCCATTTATCTACAATATCAAGAACAGTCTGTGCATCGTTTTCACTGAAAGCATCTTTAAAACGATTTACTGTAGACTCTACAATATCGCCACTAAAAGTTTGGAACGTAGAGAAAATACCACGAGCAGATTGTAGATACTTAATATAATCATCAAGCCATATACTACCAATCTGACCAAGAGAATCCATATCTACTGCAAAATTTTCATTCATATCTGCAATGGTACCGTCAGCCAGAAGAGTATCCCAAGCATCTAAAATATTATCCGAAACAATGCGGCCAATTTCTTCACTGCGGTCTGGATAAATAATAATTGCCGCATACGCATATAATGCACGTTCAAAAATAAACTGATTGACAAAACCATTATCTTCGGCAGACTGCGCCGCAAAATGGATAATGTCATACATGTCTTGCGAGGTTAGCTTTTTAGCCATCTCTTCTTCAAAAAGAATTGCCATAAAATCTCCTTTTATCTCTATACTTATATGGCTATATTATACCATATCTTAAAAACTATGTCAACTAAGTTCTAAAAATATTTGGTGAATATAAATGACCCATATTAAGAGTAATACTAATTTTAGCATTACTCAATACTTTATAAGCAAGTCTATTACGCCTAACTGCTTTTGAAAAAACATTTCCACCATTCTGTGACGGCATAACTTTACTTCGTAAAGTGCCTAAATCAAAACCTTCAACAAGGTAATATTTGCTGCCACCATATTTTAAAATAGTATCTGAATTATCATAAATTTTTCTAAGAATATCATAAATAGAAAATATCTTATTATTTACGATAAGTAAAGTTGAATAGTCTCCTTGAATACCACTACCAGCAATAGCATCCACAAGGCTTAAAGCACCAGCTGCCTGTCTAATATTGTACCAGTCCATAGCATTAACAGTTGTTCCAAGAGCACCGACAAGGCTATATCCGTACTGACCAGCGCCGGGCGCAAAAGCGTTTAATTTTTTCGCCAACTGCTGATATGTCATACTTCTGGCAACAAATCCTTCAACTCCAAGAGCGCGCGAACCTGGGCCACTACCTTGAAATGGCGCACTTTCACGTAATTTAATATTACCACCAAATTCAAGAACAATGCCACCTTTATTCCAATAAATATGAACATCTTCCTTGGATTCTTTACCTTCAAGAGTATCTGTTATCTGTTGGGCTGTCCAATTAGAATAAAATTTACCATCTGCGGCAGATACCATCTGCTTTATCTTTTCATCATTTTCCATAATAAGCTGTTGGCCTTCATTTGCGGCAACATTAATTGCATGTGCTTCTGCCATTTCGTGAACTGTACCACCAATAGAGTTGAAAGCAGCTGCAATAGAATCCGCGGCAGATTGAAAGCTATTCTGAATATCAACACTACTACCATCACCAAGAGAAGCAAGAATATCTAGGTTTTCCCGCACCTTCTCCATTGCAAGAACAATCTTCGTTTCAGACTCCTTGACCATTCCCGCACTAATACTTGCATCTGTTGGAATACCTTGTAGGTCTGATGGGACATTTCCACTTGTATAGTATGCGTCAACTAGACGCGCGGCAACAAGGTATTCGTAATTAGACGCAAGCGTCCAGATAACATTATTAACAGCTTCATTGACTGCTGTAGTAATACTTGATACATGAGTCAAACAATCTTGCACAGACGAACTAAATGCAGCACCTACATTTGCCAAACTGACACCATCGACAAAAATATCACCAGACGTACTATATGACTTAGCAATACCTTTGCTATCAAAGTTTGCAATGTTTTGCATTACTTTATCAATATTATTACCTATTACACCGCCATTTGAAACCCAGTTATCCATCATAGATTTAATCTGTCTACCAGTATATTTTGTACCACTGGCCGCATTCACTTGATTAAATCTTTGAGTAAATGTACTTACTTGGCGTTTCATAATACGATGCATCGTATCATCATCAATATCGGCCTGTCCTCTGGCAATAGTATAAGCAAGATACTCTTTACCGCCATTATATGCTTGGACGGCACGCCAATTGAAATTGCTCATATTACCTCCTAAATAACATTAGTATATATTGCAATAGCAATACATATTATTGCTATTTAAAAAGAAAAAGGGTGTCCCAGTTAAGGAACACCCTTTAGCTTATTTAGCTACAGACTTCTTTAGCTTAGAAACACTGGGAATAGTTTCATCTACAAAAGTCTTAGTAGTCGAATCAACTGCATTAGCAGTTACGTCTGAATGTTGTTTGTCAGCCGCAGATTCAGTTGACGTTGCGGCTTTTATTCCCCCGCTGCTTCGGAAAAGACAGACTTAGAATACCAGCTATCTACATCGGAATCCTTTGTACGGCCATCGTGACCAAGAACATCCTTATTCTTGTAGTTGTGAGTTGTATCAGTCTTGTCAACAACCTGTAGCGTAGCCATAACTTTCTTCTTCTTATTGAACTTTGTGTAGGCAGGCATACAGTCAATAGTAAATGTAAATGTTGACGGGTCACCATTATTAGCCATAGAGAACGTAAAGTTACTCTGGATTTTACCACGAGGAATGATAAATTCAGCAGGAAGGTCTACGCCAGTCTCTTCATCACGGAAGAGGGTAGACGCTTCGATATAGTAGTAACCAGCGAAGTTCTCAGCATCAATCTGCATCTCATAGGCTTCATCGTAATGAACCTCATAACAGTCAATGCGGACAGTGTCACCAGCCTTTACAGCGGCATCCTGCTTGCTATCGCCGGGTTTATCGGCAGCAAGCTGGAAAGCAATTGTCTTACCTTCGGCTTCAATTTCACCATGGTCACCAAGAGTAGCAGCAGTCAGGGTCTTGCCATCATTAATAACAAAAACCTGCTTGTCGGTAACAGCAGAAAGATAATTAGCTTGAGCGCCAGCACTATCGAGAGTAACAGGATAGATAGGAGCTTCTTTTGTAACGATGATAGTCGCGCCGTTACGGTCTTCATCGGTTAGCTTAGCGATAATCTTATCATTAGAAGTTTCGGCAACCATATCATATGTAGCATGGACATAGATAGGAGTCTTATTTTCACCAGTTTTCTTACCGTGTACTAGACCAGCACCAGATAGCATAGCGAAGCTAGTAGGACTCATTAGAGAATCCTCAAGTGCCAGGGTAAGAGTCTTCTCACCATCCCAGGCGATTAGACGAGGATTACCCTTACCACCTTGTGCATAAACGGTGGTAGCAGCACCTTCAAGACTAGAAGTCTTGGCAGTGTCAATATAAAGCATAGGCTGACCAGCATCGAAGTGCTGGCCACCGAGGTCTACGGATGTAAGAGGCTTGAAGACTACATCGCAGATTTCTCGCACGCCAAATCTATTCATAGATTTCTCCTTACATTTAGGAATTTGTATACATTTTCCTTAGTCATAGAAACATAACGCGCTAATTTCTATGTCTATTATATAACGCGGCAAAACCACGATTATACTCAATAAATACCGTCCATCCAATTATCAGGTTCGTCCATCTTACTAACGTCCATCATAGGAGTAGTAGCAACTTTCTGATATAAATCATATGCCATCTTAATCGTATACCTCTTAATACTGTCAAACAGCTGAAATGGAGTATAGTTATATATGACATTAATATCAATTGCCAAGCCAATAGAAAGAGCAGAAGCATAGTTGCCAAAGATACTATTGGCTTTCTTCTTATCCTTATCGCTCTTTATCTGATTTCGTATTTCTCGACCACGTTGAAGTTTCGCCGCAATCTCGGCAGCTGCATCATTAGCAGGATTAAATTCTTCTTCATACTTATCGGTTCCTACTGGCAAAAATAGCTCTTTCAATGTAATTCTGAAATTTTCAAAATTCATAGGATTGAGTTGCCCTACTATCGGTCCATTCTCCTGTACCCTAAAGTTAATACACCCAGCGTCATACTCAATTATATAATCAGGAAAAATAAGACCGAAAAGGTTATCTACATTTCTTTTTGTATTTTCGTCCTGTTGGATGATTACTAATAATATTTGAAAATCGTCCATATATCCTAATTGACTTTTGCCCACGTTTTTCATTTCAGCGGCAAGTTCCTTCGCCTTGACAAAAAGTTCAATTGACATAAGAAACGAATCTTCACCAAAAGCACAAATATCTTTAATAGACGGCTGCGAGATAGCAACATTTGCTCCCGCAACCGTCACTGGCATTCCAGAAAGATATTTACCTAAATCTCCTTGTAACTCTGCCATGCTGCACCAACTTTATAAATCTTGCGGCGCAGGCTTAGTATTATCAATATTCTGTGAATCATCAGCTTCGCTGTGGCTAGCTGAGTATCGTAGCATTACGCCACCTAGATATTCATTTAAAACAAGTTGTTGCGCACCTAGGAATTGTAGCTTACCTATGCCAGATAGACGAGTATCATTCATAATACCATCAACGTATCCCGCAATCATCCAAGGACGTAACTGATAGTCATCTAGTTCCCAATAGTCAAGCTGTGAAATAATCGTAAAGCTAATAACACAATTGCGGTAGCGAGGATTCTCAGAAGGAGAAAAATCATCAAAGTCTAACATAATATAAGATTTAACCTCTTCATGTTCTCCAAAAGAGAGCTTGGGAGTAGCCTTAATATATTGATTATCATGTAAATCTTTAATACTATACTGTTCAATTTTACGCTGATATTGGTCTTGAGTTCTATCAAGACAATCAGGTGTATTAATAATAAGTAATTTTTTCAGCATATCGCTATAAGGTCTACTTTCAACAAAGAGTTTGCGCCAAATGGTTTCTTGGTCTTCTGCATGAGAAAGAAAAGTAGACTTATAATTAGTTCGTAAGATATTAGAAGCAACGTGTTTCATGTAACCTCCAATCCTTATAACGATTTAATCTTAACTGGTAAATCTGTTTCAATGTCATCATATGCCGCATGGATAACAAATTTACCTTTCTTACCAGATATAATTTCTACCTTGCAAGAATCATTGTTGAAATCTACAATCTTAGCCATAGATTTATCATCAATAGAGAATGTGGCTTTTTCACCTTCTGAAAGTCTCTTAATCCAATAGGTATGAATATCATATGGATAAACTTCTTGCGGTCCTTGGATTAATGGCTTCTGCCATTCGACAATTACTGTCTGAAAGAAATCTCCATAGCAAATATCAAAAGTTTTTACCGCACCTGCATATACTTTAACTTTACACATGCGGCCATTCTCATATTCTTCAAGTATTTTGACTCTTGGATTATTCTTGACTTCCCAATGAATCTTGGGGTCATATGCTTCATTTGAGATAGCATATCCAATAATAGTATCTTGTTTAGCAGTTGTCGCACCGCTAATAGCATTGATAGGTGTAGTCTCGTCTTTGAGAATACTGGGCAGTTCTGCGATGCTGTTATCATAATACTCTTGGATTTCAAGCTCTAAAATACCAGGTACTGTAATCGAATCTGTAACTTGTACTTCCCATGTATGTCCCGCAAGTTTGATGTGAGTAAAACGATGAAAAAAGTCTCTAGTATTTTCATCATTCTTAATATAAATTCGGCCAGACAAGTTAAGCTCATTGATATTAATACTGTTTTTAATGAACCAGCGAAGGTCTGTTTCTACAGGTCCCCTAAAAAAAATCCAATATTCTTGACCATTTACATTAAGCGTATAATCACAACGAATAATTTCAGACCGCAAATAAGCTGTCTCTGTAATCACTGGCAGATATATCATCCAATGAGTTCCACTATCTAAAAGTTCAAAAGTTTCACCAGCTTTTAGACCACTCTTGAAATCGACAGAGATATACTTTTTATCGTAATCAGCCTTCAAACCTCCTGACATGGAATTAATAAGACAAGGCCAAGACTGATTATTGAATTTAATCATTCTCTTATTATAGTCATTTTTCAAAGCCGCTTGAAAAGACATATATTTAGACTGATTAATTCTTCCCATATTATCGCCGCCAAGCCATTGAAGACGAGCGCCTAATGTTTGAATACTCATAGGCTCTCCCTAACATCGTTAGCGATATTGCAGGCTTCAAAAATCATGCGGCGAAAAAGCATAAATTCAATACCTTTTCCCTGCTCTTTAATGCCTTGCAACTTATATACGAGTTGATAAAGTTTTGGCGCATTAGGAGTTACAAGAGCCATACCTGTAATCTCTATAACCAAAGTATCTAATGGTTTAATCCAGTCTTTACCATCTTCAAATGTAGGTAGAAGTTTAAAAATTTGATTTGTGATGCGTTCTAGACTATCCTTAACATTTTCTACCTGATAGTCTAGAATCCTATTATCTATTACCATTAACGCCATTTTACTTCACTGGTTCCATAATCATACCAAAAGAAGAACGAACATGGCCTTTCTTATCAACATATCTGCGACAATAAATTCGTTGAGCGTGAAACGCTTTCTGTTCATATTCCTGCTTCATTGTGATAAGTGAACGCATATGATTAGCCTGAGAAGTAAATGAAAAATCTGAGCTTGAATATTTCTGGCGAATAAGGTCAACAGTGGCAAGCTGATAACTAATCCATTCTGCAATCATATAATAACGAATAATAATCTTTTCCTCTACTGTAAGGCAAGTAGAAAAACATTTATTTTCATAATCTAGAGTAAATGGGTGCGCCCAATGCGGGAATTCAAATTTAGGAACTGCCGCAATCAGAATTTCCTCAAGTAGCTTTTCAGTATCCTCTTTTGTAAGTTCCATAAACATGTCATCGGTAACACCCGCTAGGAAAAATTCATACATCTCCTGAAAAGAAGTTGGAGGTATGACTTCCATATCTTTATCAATATCTATATCTTGTGGCATTAGGCAAACCTCCTACTTGTTTTATATTACTCGGTAGTTGCCTTGACGCGGCGCTTACGCGGTTCGGCATCTTTTTGAACTCGGCGTTGACGTGGTTTATCAGCAACATTGGTATCGCTATTATCATAAGCATGTTTATTCTTAATAGCGGCGTCAATATCGACACCAGTTTTTTTCGCAATGGCTTTAATTTTCGCACGGTCGTTGATTTCAAGTTTAATGGCATCGTCTTTAATGGTTTCAATAATACCTTGTGGAGCGAAATCAAGTGCGTCCAAAAGAACATCAATTTCATCTTCGGTCAAACACTTCTTTACATCTGCTTCTGTCCAATCATATTCAATGGCATCATATGGAACACCAAATTCTGCGGCAAGTGACTTATTGCCTACATTGATGTAGTTCTGTAGAAGAATAGAGCCGCCGGGTTGGAAAAATAACTCACGTAGCTCACCTGCGGAAACGCGCATAGTAACGCCCGGAATAAGACGGCGTGCGCGGCCAGAAGACGAAAGAATGTAACCAGTCTCGCAATTTACGATATTGCGGATAGGAACTAGTGTATCATCGCTAATTAGTTCAACTTCGTTACTCATATTATATTTTCTCCTTTTAAATCTAAAAAAAGAAGGGACGCAGAGCGCCCCTTCCAATAATTCATTATTTGAAATTAACAACGGGGTCGTTAACTCCATCGGCAAGGATTCCCTGAGTGTCGGCATATACATAATATACCTTATCCATTCCTTCACCTTTCTCCATGAGCTTCTTAGAGCCACGAACAAGGTTGTCGAAATTGATTGTAAACTTAGAGAAATCTTGCTTGCTGCCAGCCTTAGAATAATCCTGTAGCAGCATAAAAGCAGTATAACCATCAGCATTTGGCGTATCACTATTGAATGAATACGTGGTATCCTTAAAATTAAAGATAGCAGAGACATTCTTCGGATTGCTCAGACGAATTGGGTTATTGCTTACGTCAATGTCTTCAAATACGTTACCCACAAAGTTTACGGTAGCACCTTCGGCAAGATTATAAAGGCTTACGCCGTTATTCTTTAGCTTACCCTTGAACGTATTGTTCTTAAAGGTTACATCCGCAATATCACGTGCATTGCTGATGCTAAACTCAACCATATTGTAAATATTCTTATCGCCAGCATCGAATACGTTGTTCTCAAATACAATCTTGCCAGAAGTCATGACAGATAGTGCAGTGCGGGTAGTACCTGAAATTTCACTATTCTTTAGCGTGAAAGGCTTCGTGCCGTTAACTTTGACTGCAAGTGTCTTGTCATTAGCATCTGTGCCAGTAGCTACAAGTTTAACATTATCAAAGGTAACTGCCGCATCTGAAACTACTACTGGTTTTTCAAATGCTACTCCGTTACCCTTAACAGTAATGTCATTGTTAAAAATTACAGGCTCTTCGATTGCAGCTGTTCCCGCAGGGACAAATAGTGTGCCGCCAGCGGGAACATTTGCGATTGCTTCTGAGACAGTATCATAATCGCCAGCATTTACCTCGTCTTTCCCAGGGGTGGGAGGTTCTGGGTCAGGCATTGGAGTTGGGTTTAGCGAGTTGCTTTTTTTAGTGCTGTGTTCTGATAAGAGCAGATAGAAGGATTAGAGAATACAGCGACACCAAACTTCTTGTAAGTTTGGAGGTCTGTTGACCAATCGTCATTATCAGAAACGGTACGAACGGCAGTCTGGCCCTCGAAGACAATTTTAACAGGCTTTTCACCAACAGAAGCGAAGATGTAAGCCTGAGATGGGTCAACAACCTTCTCAGCGTTGGTTTCATCAACCATAGACTGCTGGAGGATAATTACAGGGTGGCCCTTATAATCAGCGAAGAAGCCCTTGCGGAAAAGTTCTTCCTTCATAGCGTCAGAAGCCCAATCAGCAGAAGCAGGCTTCATAGTAGAAGCGAACTCACGAGTACAGTAGATTGTGGAAGTACCGTTACCATAAGAATCAGAAATAGCGAGTAGTTCATCCATCTTAGTCTCGTCAAAGCCAGCACCGACATACTTGTTAGCAGTTGGGAGCTGTTCAACAGTCTGTGTAAGAGCCTTTAGAATTTCAGCGTAGATGTATTCATCGACACCCTCAAGCATGATATTGGTAAAGTCGGCGAATGAATAGCGACCATCAAGGAATTCCTCAAAGCCGATGCGGATAGCATAACCAATAGCGCTAGTAGCAACTTCGAGTTCTTTACCATCAAGCATCATTGTCTCATAACGACCAGCAAGGCCAACACGAGTTACAAAAGCCTTGGCACGCTTACGAGCGGCTTCAGTAATACGGAGCTTGAAGACGGCCTTATCGCCCTGAGCGATTGTCTGAACATCAGCAAACTGCTCAAATTGCTGCATAACCTTGACTGGAAGAATCTCGTCAATAGTATTCTCAATTAGTTCATAGACAGCGACCTCGTTACGACGGAAGAGACGGTAATCGCCAGCAAGTAGATTGAACTGTTCACGAAGAGTACGGTTAACGGTATCAACGTCAAATGATTCCTCTTTGCCATTTACTGAAAAAGTAAGGGGAGCATTCTTAGTGGCGGCACGAGCGAGCTTTTTAAGTTCGTCAAATTTCATTAGTTCCATTATCTATCTTACTCCTTTCTTATTCAGCAATGACTTGTAGTTTAAGGCCGGGCTGACCATCAGGCATGGTGGTGAGCTTAGCGACCTTGACGGCTAGACCTTGGCCCTTAGCGCCCTTCTCAAGAACACCATTTGTGCCGGGGACGAGAACGTCACCGAGGTCGTAATCGTCAGCCTTGACATTATTTGTAGTGAAAATATCACCAGCATACATGCGGAAAACACGAGGTGTCATAACACCGTCATAGAAGTCAGACTTCTTCATGGCGTAGTCACGGTGCATCTGCTTGCGCTCGTCATAGAGCTTTTCTTCATTGAAGACCATCATCCAAGGGCCTTCACCAGTGAAGTTAATCTTGCCAGCGGCATAATCGTACTTAACGAAAGTGCCCTGTTCAAGCATTTCAATAGAATCATCAGCGGGGAGCTGACCATAAACGCCACCACTGCGGGGAGCAGAGAGGTGGTTAGGTTCGACAACTGAATGATTTTCATGACCAGTAAGCTGAACCTTAGCGTCAGCGCGGTCTACATGTAGAGCCATTTAATCCTCCTATTTAATAGTTTTGTGCTTCGCGGAGAGCAGATAGCATTGGGTCAGCATCTTCCGCAATAGTTTCATCATCTAGAGAGAATGTCGTAAGGGGTGTAGAATCTACCTCTTCCTCTTCATCAAAGTTAACATTCTTCTGAACGTATAGTAAAGCGAGCTTGCTTTCAATCTCGCCAAGAGTGAATTTATCTTTATCAGCGATAATTTCCGCTTTGTCTTCGTCAGAGAGCATATGATATTTAGCAATCATAGCATCCTTGTCGGCATCAATGCGCTCTGCCTTAAACTTACGAAGCTCTTCTGCTTCTGCTTCGAGAGCCGTAAACTTATCTGTAAGCTCTTTTAGCTGTTCAGAAAGTTCAGAAACCTGATTCTCAAGCTCATGCTTTTTCTCTGGCTTCTTTTCACCTTCCTTATCATCAGAATCATCATCTGATTCATCTTCTTTGTCTTCGGAATCAGAGTCTTCTTTATCTTCTTTCTTCTCTTCTTCCTTAGCAAAAGTTTCTTCGGCGGAGTCTTCGCTAGATTCAACGTCTTTATTTGTCTCAACGTTTTCGGCAAACTCTTCTACCGCAGGAGTTTCTTCCTCAGCTGTGGCAGTAGGCTCTACCTCAACGCTTTCAACGTTTTCTTTCGGCATAGACCCTCCTTTTGTCAACGCACTTTTTAATTCATTCATCATAGCAAATAAAGTATGCGAAAATTCTTTATTATAAGAGAAATGTTCGCTTACTTCTGGGCTAGTAACAGATGCGCCCTCAAAACAAGGTTCTACATCATCGCCCAAGATACAAAGTTTTGTAAAGATTGCATCATTTATAATAAAAAACTCAATATCGTTGCTATCGGTAGTCCAATGTCCGTCAACGTCATCAATTTCCATTGACTGTCCTTGGCCTTGGTTGATACATTTATCCAATTCAGGATACTGCCCAGTCCATAGATAACCAGTAGTCATCATGTATTCACGTGTAGTGGTTTCACCGAATTCATTTGTATCATCAAATTTCTGAAACCATACTTCTGCATCTGGAGCAACGAAACCGTAAGGAACGGTCTTGCAAGAGAATTTTACTTCCCCATCTTCAATGTGAAGAACTTCACCGTGGTCACCAAAGTCTTCTTTGTTCTCATTATAAGCAGCTACAATTGGCGTAGCAGGTAATGAGTTCGCCATCTGGATGGCCGTGTTCTTATCAATGAAAGAACCGTTACGGTTCTTACCAAGATACATGACCTTAATCTCACATTTAGAAATACCGGGGTTGATAGCATCTGGTGCTAGATTAATGAATTCCGGACTATCAATTGTAGCCACAGACCTATTTCTTAGCATTTAATTCTATCCTTCCGCTTCTATATTAGCGATTGTTTTATCAGACTTCTCGGAATCTGGCTTCTCAGGGCGGCCACCCTTATTGCCCGAAGATGGAGTCTGCTGTTGTTTTGTCTTTGCGGTTACGCTATCATTGCCACCATTGCTCATAGTAGAAGACAAAGCTGGTGCAACGAAAACTTCATTGAGAGACATAATATCATTCTCAAAATATGCAGTCATAAGAACCGCACTCTGAGATTGACCAAGAGCAACTTGCGGCAATAACTTGGAGAATCCAAGAGAGGTCATATCTTTATACTGTTTAGACAGGTCTTTATAATTATAGACAGTTGTTGGCAGAATATCGACATGATAATAAAGTCGCTTACTGTTCTTGTTAAATGGTGCCAACAGACGTTCCGCAAATGTCTGGAATTGTAAAATAAGGTCAGACATAGTAGCTTCATCATTTGCAATGGATTTCTCCAACGCAAGATTACCATCTGCATTAAAAAGGTTCTGTCCAGTACCAGCTTCGTTGTACACAGAGCGTTCAACTTTATTAAGCTGGTCTACGGAAGAGACATTACCTTTGTCAGCAAGGTCTGCCACATCAACATCCGCGAACGTTGTCAACACGTCAACTCCAACAGCGTCACCGAGCATGGCAACCGCATTAGTATGGAGTTGTTGCGCTTCTTGGACATCGAAGATTAAATCGCCATTCTTATCAATAGGCATCTTTTGGATAATAATCTTCAAAATCTGTTGAAGCATCTTTTTCTTATCTAAATCCTGCGCGTCTTCCAAATCCAACAGCTTAGGAATAATACTCATGAACAGTGGCGCGTCACCGCCAGTAATATTAAACTTCACTGTTGTCGATGGGTCAAGTAAAAACCAGCCGTTGGTATCGCCAGCATAGTCAATGGGTAACTTCCCATCCTTATAAGCAAGGTAAGCCTTCTGGACTTCCTTCGGCCACAGCTTTAGAACTCTTAAACGATACGCAGTATCGGAAAAAGCATCATCGAAATATTTCATATTAAATTCAACCGCAGGATTACCGTTAAGTTGATAACGGCTGCGGCAATAGGAAATAGGCAATTCTTGAATAAAACAAGCGTCCTTTTGCTGCACAATAACGCCATAATAGGCGCCTGTACGTACAACCTTTAGCGCAATCTCGCCAAATACTTTTTTGAGATTACAATTTTCAAGATAGCGTGTTGATTTATACCAACCTTCAACTACCTTTTTAGATTTACCATCTTGTTTTAATTTTTCATCATATATCATTGGCGTAATAAACCAATCATATTTGAATAGGAAAGCCATATAACGACACAGGCGGCTATAGATACCGCTTGTTTTGAAGAAATAATTTGAAATCTTACGCTGTTCATTCATATTATTCTGTTCAATAGCCTTTAATACATCTTCTTTAGTGTACTTCTTGCGACGAGAATATTTATCTGTAATAACCTGACCAATATCAAGAACAACGTCATTGGAGAGAGTTTTGTTCCCTACCTTAATTTTATTAAATGCTAAAGAACCAGATTGACTATTGCCATTTGCAATGATGCGGCAATCGCGTTCGTCTTTATTTTTAACGGTAGCCAAAGCTCACCTCCTAATATCCTGCTGCTTTCATAATATAATCGTAACTTAATCTTCCTTCATCGTAATAAGGAATAGTGACTAATTTCAGATTATGTTCCAAGCAAAATTTTCTTTTTAACGTATCGTTATATTTTTGATATTTGAGGGCGCGGCCACCACCATATTTTCCAACAGGCACATAATGCTGTTCGCCTTGAGCTTCTATTAAAAAATCAATATTGCCGCAATCGTCAAAAATACAAAAATCAAATCTAAGATTTCTGCCAGACTTACCGACAAGTCCCTCAAATTCATACTCTTCCTCAAAAGGTAAACCTGCGTCTTTCAATATATTATATATTTTTATTTCTAATAAAGAATCACGCATCATTTGTCCTTTCGGAATTTCTTACTATACCATATAAAATTACACTCTATAAAATAATACAGTTTTGCCCAATTTTTATAAAAAATTTTTACATAAAAATAGGGTACGACCGCATGGGCCGCACCCTACTAGTGCTTCGTAAAGAACATAAATCCACTTAAATCTCTAGAGTTGCGGCGATTTCGCCTGTCCTCTTGGCGCTTACACCAATAGAGTCCATAGATTAGAGCAGACACTTTATCCTTTAGAATCTTTCTATTAGATTGTTTCAGGATGATATTTGCACCCTCATTATCTTGTACTAGATTTGCCATCTGCGATTTCAGAATGTCCGTAGCAACATATGGCCGCAAATAATCCTGTCTCTGCAATGGCGACATTTTCTTTCCTTGCGCTTGCTGCAAGAGCTTATTTTTGGCTGTATTCGAGTCAATTAAGAACTTTAACTTGCCATTGCGCAATTGCGTCTGAGTGTAAGAATACAGTTCTGTATTCATCGGAGCATTTGCCTTCATCATCCAAATCGCATTCTTGATTGTATTCTCATTCTCGAACGATTTATAGTTCTTGCGGTCTTGCTCGTTAGGAATATCGTCGAGATTGATAATACCCATATTAGGAAGAAGCTCGTCTGTTTCTGGGTCGTTTTGGTCTGTAATTAAGTAATCAAGCAGTCCAATGCCTACATTATATTCTATTCAGTTCGCTATTCTGAATACCGTATTCGGCTATATATTACTATATAGATTAGACTATATCTTTACAATTATAATTGTACTTTCAAATTTCCATAATCAATAACTTATTATGTACTTCCTTACGGAATAGTCGTTGAACCATATCAAATCATAAAATTTTAATTAATTACTAAAGTCAATATCTTTTGTTAAACAAGTCCATCGTTCGCCCTTGCGAATCATATTGGCATAATCAGATGGAAAACCAAAATAATTATCAATATATGCGCCAGTATACTTATGACTTTTTAACATTTCAATCGCTTGTAAAATTGTTTCTTCTGAATATTTACTAGCATTATTGTTTGTACCAGATTGGTCATGCCGCAAACCATTTTCACAAGCGTGCTTAATATTTTGCTTACAAGTACACCACTCAAGATTAGATAAGTTATTATTTTGTTTGTTTCCATCTATATGATTTACTTGTAATTCCGACATATCTTCTCTTGGACAAAAATTTTCCATGACAAGACGATGAACAGAATAACGATGACGTGTCTTACCGGGTTAAGTAAGCGTGACTTTAACGTATCCGTCTTTGTCTAATGCAGTAGATAATTTTCTATTATATTTACCAGAAATTACATCGCCGGTATCAGTAATATAATAATCTATTGCCAGTGGATATTTAGCATTTATAATTTTCATTGTTTTCATGTTTATAGACCTCCAAAAAAAGTCTTTATGATTTGATATTGGCTGCGGATTATCCACATCTGTGGACTTCCCCGCATTTAAAAAAGTTTTACACGAGCTAGTTAGTTAACCCGTTCGCATCCAAAACTATAGCTTCGCACTTAAACGCATTGAATAGCTGCTTAATCTTAATGGCTTGATATTCAAAATGCGATTCAGATAAAGTGAAAATGTTTACTATCTTCTTATCATTGACACCTGTTGTTCTTGCAGGAGAAGATTCAATGATTACAATTTCTGTCGGGCAGTTAAGACGGCCTACGTCCACACCCATGACATAGAACGTATCTCTATTCTGCCCTTTATCGTATCCATTTTTAGCTAGATTAATAATCCTGTGCTTGTCGAACTTATTCATATCGAAGAAAGCACCGTCTAAAGTTCCACTCCACACACTTCCCAATTGTATTCTATGCGGTTCGTTAGGCCGCATACGTATTCTGCTATATATTACTATATAGATTAGACTATATCATCTTTATATTTCCAAATATAACCTTTATAATGTTTTAATTTTCCTCTGCAACATTCTGAAATATGTCCAGTACCACGTTTCATTTCTGGAAAAACAATTCTTTTAGCTTCTCCACAAGATGAATATTCTGCTATATATTCACCATCTAAACTAAATTGAACAACTGCTTTAGGTTTACCAGTATTTTCCAGTTTTATCACGTCTTTTTCAGTAAGATTACTATTATATGACCAATAATGTCCTTCTGTAGTTAATGTAGGATATTTAGCATTAACATTCGTTACAATCTTACCTCTTGATACACCAGTCTTATCTATTGCTTCTACAATATTATAAAAAGTTCCTATGCAATTAAAATCTTTATCATACATATAAACGGTTTTCATATTTGTATGACAATGACTATCCCAAGCATGTTGAGAATTTTGTTGACAAGTAACAATCTCTAAATTATTAACAAAATTATTCATTTTATCACAATCTTTGTGATTAACCTCAAAACTTTTTGCTATTTCTTTTCCATCATTTAAAAAGAATTGTGCAACCAATCTATGTGCATATAATCTTTTTTTATTAGATGGTGTAATAGAAATCATATAGTTTAAATATCCAGAATTTGAAAATTGTCCTTTTAAATATTTGTTCGTTTTTGAATTAAAACATTTTCCTTTATCGGTTATATAATAAGGTGTGACTTGATTATCTACAATGATTTGTTTCATCATAGTTCAACACTTCCTTTCAAAATATAGCTGTATTACACTTCCACTGCACTTGCAGCGTACTTCCTTACGGAATAGTCGTTGAACCATCTTTATAAAAGTTGGCTGCTGATTATCTTAAATAAGACTTTCCAGCAATTCATAATATTTATAGAGTACAGAATTTGTTTATACTCTCGTTCAAAGCCAATCTCGTCCATCGAGTTGCCTGTCTCTTGGGCTTGAATGTAATTTGCTGGCTGTAGCCCTTCGACTACAGGTACTTTCCAATCGCCTCCTAGAATGAAAGAATCGTATCCATTACTGGATACCATACGGCACAGCGCGTCGATTAACTTGTCGTAAGCGTAAGTACCTTTAAATCCGGCGCTTGTGACGTAGATGTCGTTCTGATTCAGTGTCTCGTCTGGGTCTACTTTACCATTGACTTTTCTAGAAATTACAAGCATAGGCGCAATGATTTCTTCGTACTTTTGCTGGTCTGTAATAGTCGCAACCTCTTCTGTAAGTACAGCTTGAGCGCGGAAACCACGAGAACCAGAAGTCATGCTTACGTTCTTAATCGTACTTCCGTTGCGGAAACTGTACGTCACTTCATCTTTGGATTGACTTGTCTTTGCCAAGGTTCCTCGTGTATCCCAAACAATTTCTCTAGCGAGTCCGGGAATTAACTTACATATCTCTTGCATCTTTGATTGAAGAATCATGGCTGACTGTCCTTTAGCATCTGCTACTGTAATCAGCGTAGAGCCTGGATAAAGAATTGCTTTAATCATTAAAGATAAAACAGCCATAAAAGATTTAGAAAATCCTCGGCTAAATACTTCATAAACAGTCCTATATCGCATATTTATGCGGAGAATCATACGTTGAGTTGGATAAAATTGAAATTTATTATTCGGATTTAATGAAGCCATGTAATCTACAAATTTATCTGGATACATACGCCAATAGGCGATTATACGTTGATATTTATCTAGATTATCTTCAATCTTCTTTGGGTCAATCTCGGCAACGCTTTTCTTATCATGGGCCGCAATCTTCAATAAATTACTCAGCGCCATATTGTTCTGCCAATCTCTTAGCTTCTTCCTCGCGTTCCTCAATCTGGAACTGCTGGAAATCCGCAGCTTCTTCATCAGTGACCACATTATTTTCATCAGTCTTAATGCCCTCTGCGATAATTTCATCTACACTCTTGGTTTTATTTTCTTCAAGTTTCTTAATATAAGACTCAATAAGATTACCTAGACCAAGCTCATTCTTTACAAGGTTATCTGTATAGTTCTTCATATCATTGATAATAAAATCAATCTTGTCTTGCGGCACATTAATTGGGTCATCTTTTCTTGGGATAATTCCACCTTTAGATTCTACAAATGCAACGAGTTCACCAATAGAGTCAATATCTCTTTTTTTCTCTTCCTGTTTCTGAGAATCTGTGAATTTACCTGACTTACGCAACATGTCATTGGCTCCCTGTAGGTCTTTAAATGTCTTAATGTCACCTACGTCTAGGGCTTGATTCATCTTTAAATCGGTCTTACAGATATTTTTCAATACTTGTTCACGGTCTGTAGATAATTCATAATCCGCCGCATACTTCTGGTATAATTCTTCCATCTTAACCCATTCAGATGGTTTATATAAAAGACCCCATTTAAGAGAAAGATATTTAATATCGTCTTCTGTAAGACTTTCTGTAATTTGCGCTTCATCAATTCGCGCAACATCTGGAATAAAGTCATTTTGCATTTCACCAGTAATATCTAGTGGCGCATTACTAATATTCTCTACTGGGTTTACGCCAAGAGAAGAAGCAACGTCAGGCATAAGGTCAAGCACTTGTGGCTCAGACTCTTCTGCTTCTTTTGATTGCTTTTTTTTCTTTTCTTCCTCAGCTTTTTTGGCTAAAAACTCCTGCTCAACATCTTTAGCCGCACTGATAACGTCTGCATTTTTCTTGATTTCATCTGAATCAACTGTATTCTCTGGAACTTCAAGTTCCTTGTTATCAAGCACGCTGTCAGGGTTGCTAGCAACCTCTTCCTCTCCTTGCCGCATCTTCTCATTAATACGGTCTAGGACACTTTTTCGACTCATTGTATTATATTCGGCTTGTGAAATCTCGCCAGCTTTAAGGCTTTTTAAAAGCCTATTTTCAAATTCTTCATCATAGGATGTACCTTTAATGTTCTGCTGTTCTTTCCTAGCCTGCTGGAATTTCTCATTATTTATTTTCTCAGAGTCCGCATATTTCAGCTCATTATACTGGTCCATATTCATAGTGCGAAGATAGGTGCCGATAACCGACATAGGGCCAAATGTGGCTGGATTTTTCATATAGCTTTTATTTGCTAGCTCAACCCATTTCTTTTCAATATACGGCACGTCCATCTTCTTTAAAATCCATTTGAAGGTATCTGGGCGGCGATTATCAATATACATTGTCAGGCAAGTCTTGCAAAGGTCACATCTTTCATCTGTATTAGGTATCTTATAGAAATCAGTTTCCTTCTTAGTCTTGCCGCACTTCGCGCATGTTTTCATAGATACGTCTGCCATAAATCTCCTTTCTATACAATAAACCCACTCCATCCAAAAGAAGGAAGAAATGGGTCAATAATATTATTTCTTTTTAGATTTGCGGCATTCACGGCATGTAGAATAAAAGCCATCTTTCGCGGAATTATTCTTTGAAAAGAATAAAGGATGCGCCAATTTGGTCTTTCCGCATTTGCCGCACTTTTTCCATTGTCCATATTCCACATTTGTGTAATACCACATAACATAATTCTTTTGAGCTTGTTCTGCAATCATCTTTGGAATCTTCTTGCGCCACAGCGTTGAGAAATATTGCGCGGTATGTGAAACTCCATATGAAGTTTCCATCATGCCGCATATATCGTCATTTGATTTACCATCAATCTTCCATACCAAAAGGTCATATAGCATAGCAGTTGTTTGGTCTTTAGATTTAAATGTCTGTTCAATTAAATTTTCAAGGTCTAGAAGCTCCCAATGCATATCGCAATTGAGGTCAGTATAACATTCCTGCTTGATGGAAGAATAATATGTGAGCAAGAATGAAACATGAACTGGATTGAATAATGAGATTACTCCATCGGATACAGGATACCCACGGGAATCGAAATAAATCTTCTCAGACAAGTCCATATGCGCCATGTTTTTTAACTGCGATGAAACCTTTGATTTGGCAGGCCAACCTTTGACTGACTGCTTTAGCAGGTACATTTGCTGATATGTTTCGATAATCTGCTTTTTCAAGTAATAACGTTGTTTACCAGTAGCAGAAAGAAATTGTCGTTTGAGTGATGTGATAATAGAATCGAATTCCCGCATACCAGGAATATTCTCTAGGTCTTCTTCTGATATACTATCTTTATTGTCTAGAATTTGATTTTTATCATTGTTGACGAGTGCATAGATGCCGTCCTCGCCATTTTCCATATTCTCAACCATTTCCTCAAAAGAAATCTGTCGTTTGTTTACGGTTGCTTCCCTATTCTTCGTAATAATACTGCGCTCTTTTTTCTTTTCCTTTTTGGTTTGATTTCTATCTGCGGCAAAGAGCAGATAGTCTGTCATTACGCGCAGGTAATTTGCATCTAGATTCTCTTGAGAAGTGGCTGCAATGGTCTCCCGCACACATTTAAGTCGTTCTTCCTGTGTCTTCAATGTGTAATCAAGTGCCATATCTTTACTTCTCCTTCTCTATCGGTTTTATTGCATTTATATTATACCATAAAGAGAGATTGAACGCAAGTGCATTTAGAAAAATTTTAGATATTTTTTCTATATATTATATTTAAGTATGCGGCAAATAGAATTACCGTTTTTTGCCCATAAAACCATTACACCTATAAATTTTGGCCGCAAATGATTACATGTATCATGGTGCTGCTTTTGATTGCCGCACCGTTGCCTAGGGCAACGGGCGTCAATATACTAACATTTTTGTATGTCTATTGGTGTAATGCGTATCGCTATAGTAAAATCTGTATAGTTATACCTATGAAAGTATATGGAAAATTCTGCACTATTACCCATGCTCACTCTCCCCTTGCATGGAACCTATTGGATGTGCTACTTTTTCCAAGAGTATCCTATCCCCTCTGTATGCGGTGCGGTAGAGATACCGTTCGTCTCCTGTAAACTAATAAACCAACGCAAGACCGCTTGGTTACAGAAATATTCTGCTGCAAGTGAGAGTACATCCATACTTCTCACGGCAGAATAAATCTGTAACGTTTAAGACCCAGCTATTCACCTCATTGGGGATTTTTGATTTAGGATAGCTCCTAAGCCGACTGGGAACGGCGCTATGGTTAGTTTTGTATATATTATAGCAAAAGATTTAGCGCTTTTCAATAGCTTCATGAAAATTTTTTAATGCCGTAATCGGAAAGTTCAAAAGAACCAATAAAGAAAATGAAAAGGAAAGTGATAGGCTTATTGCGGTTTATAAAAATCCTCGTAATACGTAGCTTAGCGCAGAATCGTATTATGGAAATTGAAAATTTTATCAAGGTCGATAATTTGGTATTTCAAAAAATAACTGAGGTCGGTAATTTGTGCAGGGCGTGGCGTGCCTGGGAAAAAACAGGACGCGAACCCGGAACGCCCCCCCCCATAGGGGGGGGGCTAGCGCCCTAACGGCTCAACAGTCGAGCCGCCGCCAAACGGTCGAGCGCCGCCCGAGTTCCAAAAAGAAAAGGCTCCCTGAGGGGAGTCTAGCCGAACTTATGAAAATTGCTCTATTTGCTGATTGAGCACGTCTACGATGGTTCGCATTGCCGCCAAAATTTCGGCCTTCTGCTTTTGGACTATCTCGCGCTCGCGGTCGCTTTTGGCGTTTGCGTAGTTCGCCTGAGCCGAGTAAAGCATCCCGAGCAGGTCGAGTGCGGGCAGGTTTGTAAAGTTGTGGTCGGTCATTTGAAAACTCCTTTGGTTTGTTCTTCCCAACTGACAAGGTTAGTATACACCCGCTATGGTGTGCAACGCAATAGTTAATTTGAAAAAAATTAGCCCAAAAGCAAAAAAGTTTCTAGAAAAAAGTTCTTGTGCTCGATGCAATGTTCAACTATACTACAGGTGTAACGCAAAGAGCCAACCAAAAGGAGTTAGCAATGTTCAAGGATAGCACGATGGCAAAGTGGTACGATGTTGTCGAGGTTGTTGCGTGGGTTGTCTATGCCGCAACGTTCGTCTGGTTTCTGCTCACAGACGCGAACGCCGCTGTAAATGCTAACTTATTAGCGGCTGCGTGGGCGTTCCCGATGCAAATGTATCGCGCCTACTGGAGTTTGTAGAAATTGTGACGGTTGCAATAGCCGTCACAATCTGTTAGAATAATAAGCGTAGCGAAGCGACAAGGAAAGGAAACGCTATGAACAACATTGATAAGACCATCAAGGCGCTGAATACGGCTCTGATTCTGCTTGACGCTTTTGTTGATGGGCATGAGTTCACTATGCACGATTATAAGGAACTCGTCGCAACCGCTAATGAGCTTTTTGGCGGTCGCTACAGTGATTCAAACGTTTGCTATAGCGCTAGCTGGGTTCGTGAGCATCTGGGCTATTTTGGCATTCATAAGACTGGTTCGCGTGAGATTGAAGTTGTTAGTTCTCACAGTGTTTACAAGCGTGTTTATAGTGACTATTTTCAGCATGAAATTGATAGATACGCTGGAGATAAAACCAAGGTTAAAACTGTTGAGCAATTCATTTATCGAATGACTGACGCTAACGATTGTCTGAACTTTATCGCATACCGTAAAGCTGAGATACAGTTAGAAATTAATAATGTTGAAACGCGTATCAAGCGGGACAAACAATACCTCGAAAAGCTAAAGCAAATGCTTTAGCAGATAATAACCGCCCACCTAAAAGGTGGGCGGTTTATTGTTTCACGTGAAACAATGTCACACCAAAAGTCCATAGTTGGACAGAAAATTTTACACGAGAGCAAAACGTTTGTCAAGTGTCAATCTGAAAAAACATAGAAAAAGTTTTCAAGATTGTCGGGCGCTATCGCGTGCAAAGGTGCTATACTTAGGTCGTAGACCAAGAGAAGGGATGAACTAATGTACTACCTCAAGCGCCACAACGTCAAAGACTTTAGCATTGATAAATGCAAGGGCTACGATTCGAGTGCTCCACTTGCCGCGCATAAGGCAAGGGCGCGAGCGATAGCCGAGTACGAACGCACAACGTGCGAGGTCGTAGACGATGGCGGCAACGTTGTATTTGTCGCGTTAGCTCATTGATGATTTTAAGGCGCTTTATAAGCGCCTTTTTATTTGGCTCTTTTGGTCGTACCTATGCGCGTAGGCATTTTACTAAATGGCACCTTGTAGGCGATTCTGTGGGCTTGCAAGGGCAAAAAATTATGAATTAGTGGTCACAACTTGATAGAGTTGTTTTTTCTGTGTATTCGCGTATTCACGCTCTCACGGTTTAACTTTTTGCTTGACTTGTATTACACTAAAGGATTAAACCAAAAGACTTATGGAGGAATTGTGTGCGGCAAATTGATACTTGCCAAACTAGGACACTTACCGCATAATAATAGTTGTCCAAAGGCGAGGGCGTAAGGAGCTAATAAAGGGTTAGCCCGCCCGAACGGGGACAGAATGGAGTTAGCAATGTCTAACGCTCAGAACTACAACAAGGCTCTCAACCTCACGGCTCAGTCCCACACCGACAAGTACAACACCACCAAGACGCGCGTACTTGCCACGGGCGTTGAGCTTTCGGACGAGGCTTTCGATGCACTTTACCGCGCGGCAGTTGGCACTTCGGGTTTGATTGGTACCGCGCTCGAGATTAGCGACGCTCATGCGGATGCTCTTGACCTGCTTGTTGCGTTTCTCAATGCAAACCGTGATGAGTGGTTCACGTTCTCCGATTTGTGCGGTCGTTCGGGCGCTATTAAGACTAGCAAGATTCGCGATTGGAACGGCAACACCTATACCACGCTTGATAATAAGAACACGCGCGACATTCTTAAAGAGTTCTTCGACCGCCTGATTAAGGCTAAGGTCTTTGAGGTTGACACGATGGTGTTTAAGTCGAACGGTACTAACGTTCTTTACGTTTATAAAGCTCGTTAGTTTTTGATAGCTAGGGCGGGGAACGTCCCCGCCCATTACCTTTAGAATTGGAGATATTTATTATGTTGTATGATGTTAAGCAGTCTTAGAATGCTGACCGCCATTTTACCGTTTGTGCCAACAACGATAGTGAACTTATTAACGCAATTGCTGAAGCTATTGATGACGAATGCAATGAGAACTATTATGACGATATAACTTTAGACGATTATGACGGCTCAATTTGGGAAGTTCGCGAGCTAGGCGAACCTTTTAAGATTGAGCTTTCAATTAGTCGTAAGATTGGTGGTAAACGTTGTTAGTTGCATTTGCCGCAAACATTTGATAGAATAAGGACGTGGGGCAACCGTTCCACGTCCTACTATTGTAAGGAGAATAAATGAAAGCAATTGTTTTAGATTTGAACGGCACTCTTTGCGATTTTTACAACGTCAACGGGTGGTTGTCTATGCTGCAAGCGGAAAACGCCGCGCCTTACTTAATCGCTAAGCCGTTAGGAGACTACAAAAAGCTAAATGGACTTTTGGCGGCGTTGCAAGGCTACGGTTATGCGGTCGAGGTCGTTAGTTGGTTGGCAAAGGGCAAAACCACTAAACAGTTTGATAGCGCGGTACGAAAGAATAAACGCGCATGGTTGCGCAAATACTACCCTGCTATTAACCTTAATAATGTTCATGTGGTCAAGCATGGTACCAACAAATGGCGCGTATCTAACTATAAGGGCGGCATTTTATTTGACGATGAAAGCGGCAACGTATACGCATGGCAACGTGATACATCAAGCGGCAAGGCGGTACGCATTAAAGACGAAACTACTTTGCTGGACGCGCTAGAGTCGCTTATTATCCAAGAGCTAGAATAGAATTAGGGGAGCGATTAGCTCCCCTATTGTTTCACGTGAAACATAGGTGACAAATGAAAGTAACAATAAAGACGTACAACGCTATCAAGTGGACACTTGTTGCAATTGGTTGTATTGGTTTGGTTCTATTGTTTCTAGGTATTACTGATTGGGGCGTTATTCTTCTCTTCTTTATGTACTTTAACTACGCTTTAATTTAAAGGCACCTTTTTAGGTGCCTTTTCCGTTACGCCATAGTTGGCGGCGATTTTATCACAACACGCAACCAAAAGCAAGAGAAAAATTAGAAAAACTTTTTCTTTTTTCTCGCGTGCGGCATGTCCTGAAAGTGCTATACTAACCTTAGTCGGGAGGACAACGGCACTTAAATAGCCTACTCATTATGACTTACACGTTCTCTACAGTTAGGTACCTTAAGTTAGCTATGGCTAACTTGACAATTTTATGTTTTATGCTATACTATACTTGACAAAAGGAGGATATTATGGTAATGACAAAAGAATACCCTGATAACCACAATTATATTATTTATTCAGATGGTAGAGTTTATTCCAAAAACATAAATGATTTTATGAAACCAAAACTAGACAAAAAGGGATATTACTCTATTGTCCTAAGTGCGCATGGCGAAAGGCACTATTGGCGGTTGCATAAATTAGTAGCTACAATGTTTATACCTAATCTAAACCATTGGGAGCAAATCAACCATTTAGACGAAAATCCAAAAAATAATGACGTTTCTAATCTTGAATGGTCAACGCCTTATTTAAATTCAAATTATGGTACTAGAAACAAACGAATTGGTATTACGTTAGCGGTTCCTATTTTAATGTTAGATAAAGAAACAAAACAACCGCTTAAACGTTTCGGTAGTATTGCGGACGCTGAAAGGTGGCTAACCAAAAAAGACGGACGCGGTAACATAATTGCCGCTTTAAAAGGTCGTAGACCTTATGCTTACGGTTTTTGTTGGAAATATGTAGAGTAATAAGCAATTGACGCAACAACGAAAAACGCTATACTAGTTAGTGTAATCAGTTGAGCCTAAGCGAAAGGTTTTGAAATGGCTAACTTCTGTGTTTTGGACTGTGAAACTTGTCCCACTGTCAACCACAAGGATAACAAGGCGCACCCCGAAACGTCTTTAGTTTACGACTTTGGCTATACCATTCGCGACAATGACGATAATGTTATTCGTGAACGTTCGTTTGTGGTCACTGATACGTTCTATCAAATTGACATCATGAAAAGCGCCTACTACGCCGACAAAATCCCGACTTATTATGAGGGTATCAAAACGGGCGAATGGGTTGAAGCGTCTTTTAATGAGGTCTGGCGCACGTTCAAAGCAGATTGTAAAGAGTGCAACGTTAAAAGCGCGTGGGCGTACAATTGTAGGTTTGACGAGATAGCGCTAAACAACACGTTGCGCACGTATTCAAACGGTTTTGCTACATGGTTCATGCCCTTTAAGCTACGGCTTAAAGACGTTTGGGACTATGCAAGTAACATTACTAGTTCCAAGCGCTATCTAAAGTATTGCGTGGCAACTGGCGCATTTACACCTAGCGGAAACCCGTCAACTAGCGCGGAAAGTGTTTACCGCTTTATCAACAATGAACACGACTTTACAGAAGACCACACGGCACTTTCAGACGCGCGTATTGAGGCCGCTATTTTGCTCGCGGCAAAGGCAAAGCACAAAAAGACGCGTCACGGTTCGCGTGGTCAAGGTTGGCAAGATGCAAGCGCGGCATTTAAAGCACTTGACCTTTAAACGAATGGGGAGCCTAACGGCTCCCTTTTCTTTTGCCATGAGCAAAAGCGATTCTAGCGCTCTAGAGCATGCGGCAAGCCCCTTTATTAAAATAAGGACTTTGGCCCAATGGCACCTTAAAACGCGTCTCATGGCCGCTATGGCGATATTTTTTTATTTAGGTACCGCATTATCCGACAAGAAGTTAGCTATGGTTAATCGTGAATCATCGTTGGGTACCTAACTATTAAAATAGTTTACCTGGGTAAACTTCCCAAGACGCCATTTATGGCGCAAAAAATTATGACACACCCGAGCTGATTTGTCAAGCATTATTTTCAGATTTTTTTGAAAACATATTTCCTTCACAAATCCTGATTGAAACGCTTCAACTTTTAAAACGCTTTAAAGTTAGCCTAGGGTAACGCCGATTGAAACGTTTCAAGTTTTGAAACGCTTTAAATGCACTTGTTTAAACAACCGTAGCCCCGAGGTTGGGGCCAAAATTTTACACCCACCTAAATAGGTTTGTCAAGAAAAATCTTTTGACAATTTTCAGAAAAACGCAAACATAACACAACCCGAAACCCAAATTTTTTTATGCACCATTTGCCGCAAATGGCCTGATTCTATTCATTTTGCTTTATTTGGCTACAGTGCCGATATTTTGAGAATCTGAAAAAACTAGGCCATCTACCTGGGGTTTCCATGATTCCTCCATATTTTTTAAAATAGTTCTTGCCAAAAAGTCTATGCAATAGTAAAGTAATAGTTGTCCAAAGGGGACAGAGAAAAAAGAGCCGAACGGCGGCTCGCTCGCGTCTCGGTGACAGATTGGGGTTAGCTCATGGCTACCACTCGCACCAAGTTTCAGTTCACCGACTATCAGATGTTCGCCATCCTTGCACAAGGCGGCACTAAGGGCGTAACCGACGACCTTATCGGCAAGGTCATGGGCGATGCCTATAAGGCAGACGTCCATACAGTCGAGAACTTCGACCGTAAGATCTCACACAAATTCCACGTCCTCAAGGAGAACGCGGCAAAGCCCAAAGCTCCGTCTAAGACGGCGCTTGAGAACCGTGCAACAGCCGAAAAGCTCGCGGCGGCTCACGCGAACGGTGAACCGTTCACGCTCGCCGAGATTATGGCGGAGTTCCCGAGTGTGGTAACGTCCGCGACCAAGGCCGCAAAGATTGTCGGGTTGCTCATGCTCGACAAGCGCGCTACCAAGGTTGCACCCATCGGAAACAAGATGGCTTATGCCATCGTAGCCTAAACTGGCTAGGGCGGGGATAATCCCCGCCCGCTCCCCTTGCACATATAGAACAGCATAAGGACGGCTAGCCGATGGATTACAGACGCGCGAAAAAGTCAAGACTTTTTGAAAAAATTCACAGAAATTCCATAGTTGGGTCGATTTTACACGATTAGGTACCTTATTGTCAAGATTTTTAAAGCAAAAACACAACTTTTACACAAAAAACTGAGCGCCTGAAACGCGTTTTAACGGCCTATTCCCTTGGTTCCTAGGCACTTTTGGCTATCGCGCCTTCTAGGGCCATCACAGGGCCGCACACGTGAAAAAAATTAACTTAGGTACCGAGCGACCCGAGCAAGTGTTACCCTAAGTTAACTCCGAATCATTGTGAGGTACCTAACTATTATTTGTGGAGATTCCGTGTTGGTTTTGTGAAGAGTCTTGACAGGATGGAAAATCTATGGTATAATATAATAGAGGAATACTATACAATAATACCATATTTGGACCTGCCGCCGCCGTTCGCGTATATGGCGAATTTATGTAGAAATGGGGCCTGCCAACTCAGCGCCCACAAAATCCTAAAACGAAAGTCAATCATAAAATTAAATAAAAAAATCCCTCCCCGCCTATATGGCGAGAAGGGACAGAACTAGCACAGGCGTAAGCCAAGAGAGCGTTCTAAAATGAATTTTAATCGTTTTTTGCGTGCCCCTGTACGGCACAAGAAAAATAAGTCTATTTGTCTTGATTCCTGCGGCCAATAGAAACTCAAAGTCAATCATAAAATAAGCTCACATAAACCAAGAGACAAAAGAAAGCAGTGTGCGGCACATGCTTTTTGTAAGTGAAAATCAATGCGGAAATGTGACTAAATTAGTTACATTTAAAAGTGTTTTTTTAATATATGTTTTTATTAAAGTGTAAATTACACTTTCCTGCCCAAAAATTTTGGCCGCAATCTTATTTTGCCTTGGGCTTACGCTTGCATACCATAGACATTTCATACGTCTTGGAATTGAGAATGAATCGGATTTTACCATCATCGCCGACCTCGATACCATGTGGCACATCCTCCCAGTCACCGATGGTCATGGTAAGCTCTCCCAGTGCGTCCGCAATGGAATTCATAATCAATCGCTTTTCAGACACTTTCTTCTCCTTTTTATCTGTATCAGGCCTGTAAACTGCATCATACTCTATACCATGCTCTAGCAGATAGAGGTTGGCCGCACTTGCCTTGAGTATTGCCTGCCGTCTCTTGGACTCGATATATTCGTCAGGAATCTCTATGGTATGCTCGTTACCCTTCATATCATAGTAAGTGTGCCGCATATGCTTACTTCCTTCTATCTCTTGGAATAGGCCGGGAGTCTCGTCAAATGGACTCCACGGCCCTTCTAATTAAAAACTCTAATAAGTAGACCCTACCTATTAAATATTTTGTTACAGAGCCTTGTACGTGAAGGTCTTGCTGTTCACTGCAACCTTCTCGGCACGACCGTCCTCAACGAGGAAACGCATGTTGGCCGCAACCTTGCGGGAGCTGACATCCTCACCCATGTGCATGGCTACAGCCTTGGAGGTCGTAGGCTCGTCAAAAGACTTGAGAGCTGCGTAAATCTCGTCAAGGAAAGCCTGCTTCTCTGCGGACTTCTCAGCGTCCTTGGCACGCTTGCGCTCAATCGCCGCAAGCTGCTTATCACAGAACTCTACCACGTCTGCGTTGTCGGACATAGCGGACTTGATGGTGTTGTAAATCTCAAACTGGGTCATGTTAATCTTCTTTCTCTTGGAACCCATGGGAGGTTTCTTATCCCCTCCATTTCTTTAATTATATTATACTATAAGTTTTCATTGGATGCAAGAATTTTTTCAAGATGAATTTGGTTGTGAAAATGAAAATCGAAATGGAAATCGTTTTTTATTTGGAAATGAAATTTGTTTTTGTAATTGAAATCGAAAATTAAAAGGCAAAGATAAAAATTTTTTTCTTGACATTGGTTTGCTGAACTGGTAAAATGCGCATTTACTTCCACTAAGTCATGTAATCATTTTTAACACTATATGGGCTTTCTATCCAGCTTTTAGGCACTATTCAAAATCAATCATACGTCATTTCTAAACGAGTGCAAAGCACGAGTTATTTTATATCATCACAGAAATTACCAAGCTCTAACTTCTTATTAGAAAGGGCAAGTATAGCATTTACCCTATCTTTATCCTTAGCACGGTCTGCAAACCTTGCGACAAATTTCAACCATGCATCTCCTTTTTCTTCGTCCATCGACAGATAATGCTCTCTAACCTCTTGCAAAGTCATATATCCTAAGTCAGTATAGACTTTCATTTCTCTCAATGTATTCTCAATAGATTCCTTCTGCGCACGTGCATAATCATTTACCCTATACAGTTCAGTATAAAGACCTTTCTTTCCTTTGCGATACACAGCCTTCCCCGCATACTCGATAAGACCTACATCCCTAAGCACGATAAGAAACTCGTCCACTCTACGAATATTCCTAGCATCCTTATAATATCCAAGAGCCTTTAAAATCTCAGTACGAGAAAAGAAATAATTCTCTCCACCTTTAAAGAATGCTTCATGAAGCTGATACCACCTTTTAAGATAGCAATACGTCTTAAAGCAGTCCGCACTCAACGCACTAAGACAAAACCTAACTGTATCCACTGGAATCGTAACGTACTGCCCTTCCACTGGCTGCACGATAACGTTCATGCCATTTATCTTGATAACATCTAAAGATTCAAAGCAGCTCATAACATTTCTAATCTGATAGTTCGTCAAGCCAACACTTTTCAATCTGGCTCGACTATCCTGCATCGACAAAATTCTAGTATTGTCCTTCTCCAACCTAGTATCCAACATGAGACTGCCCATAGCATTGTAGTCACAGTTTTTATTTTCCAACTTCTCTGGGTCTACGCTAAAACTTAGCTTGGGTGCTTTGTGACTTTTTTCTTCTTTGTCTGTCATGTTTCTCCTTTCTTGCACACGCGTGCATGACATATTATTTATTATATTAATTTATTATATAATTTATTAGGGGTGTGCATTTTTTAACAGTTTTGAAGGGACTGGTGTGCATTTTTTCACTTTTTTACCTTAACTGGTGTGCATTTTTTAACTTTCTAATCATTCCTTTCGCTTCGCTAAAAATTTAAGATTAAAAAATACCCACCAAAGTACCTGCGGAAATGATAACTGGTGTGTATTTTTTAACCGTTTTGACACTGGTGTGCATTTTTTAATCGCTCCGAAAGTGAAAAAATACCCACCAAAGTACCTGCGGTTTTGTCATTTGCCAATCCGTCTCGTCCGTTAAAGAAAATTTAACGCGCACTTGCGCCATTACTTAGTTAACACGCAGAAACGTATAAGCTAACTTTACACGGACATCAAAACGCTTCGCCACACCCATAGTATAACATATTTCGTCTATTTTGTCAAGTAAAAGAAAAGACCCACGGCCATAGGCCGCAGGTCTTTTACTACACACTATTTATTTCTATCCTTCTCTTGGATACAGATATACTCAGACTCCCAGTCTTCTTCATCGAGAGTACCCGTGTGAATCTTTAATGAATAACTCTCTTCCGCTTCTTGAAGAGCGTCTGTAAATGTTTTATAAGTCAAATAATCACCGGCAATATAATCTAAATGCTCAAAAGGAATAACGCAAATATCCTTATCGCTGCAAACATAAACATAATGAACATACTCTGCTAGCAGATGTACAACTTTATAAGGTTCATTGACCAATTGAATACAGGTTTTATACATAGTATCAATTTCATCAATATCAAATGGCAAGCCCCAAGATACTACGATGATAGGCTTTTTATCGTCTTTTTGATACCAAGTGGATTCAAAGCCCTTTTGCTGAAAATGTAAAACAACTGCATGACACTCTTGGAGAGTCATATCCTCATTTGCAACCCTTATGACACAATTCTGATTATGCGGCTTATCCAAATTCTTATATATCTCTTGTGCCATATCATCAACAAAATTATGTATATTATTCATCACTACGCTCTTTCATAGCTACAAAATATCCCCAAGTATCCATTGTATACTTCCAGTTACTATTAACCTTTATACCACACAATTCTAACATATCAGGTATAGGCCAAAAATGCCTGCTGCCTAAAGGACACCAGACTTCACGTTCAGGACATACATGCTTATGAAGTTCTTCTTTGCTGACAATAATAGCAGTTCCATATGGCACAGTTTCAAGCATGTCGTACACATAATCCATAATTTTAAACTGCCAATCAATCATTGGCCCGTTATCTTTGCTTCTACTATCCATCCATAATGGAAACACATTATCACCTACTTGGCACTCCATCAATCCCATCAATACCCTCAAGAATGGTCTTGCCGTCTTCCTCGGCAATCATGCAGCCGAAAGGAACATCGGCAAGATAATTATCGGTAATCAAGGGGAGGTTATAGCACTCACCATCTTCGTCTGCGCCAATAGCCAAAGCATCGTCAATCAGGTCATACATAGTAGGAAACTCAGTATCATCGCACGTATCTTTATTAGCCGCAAGAATATCAACCTGCTTCGCGGCACACTGATAAATATAATATGCGGCAGATAGCACGAAATCTAAAGTCCAATAGACATTCTTTTTCTTATACTCTTCATTGCTCAACAGCATATGCGCTCCTAGTCCCAATTGTTGACAGTCCAATAGACGCTCAAATGACCGCCTGGCTTATTATCATACTCGTCAGCATCATGCCAATAGTAATCACAAACGCACAGGCCAAGGTCCTCAAGAGTGTTCTTGGCATCGAGCATTTCCTTCTCAGTACCTACGCAGGAAACCCAATAGGCACAGCCAGCATAATAGTCCTTACGCTCTTCAAGAAGCATATCGGCAGCAATGTTCACCAGAGGGGTGACTTCCTTCCAGAGCTTGTCACCATTGACAACCTCATATGCCGCATCCAGAAGACCGTCAACCCGTGCAAGAATCGTCTCAACCTTGGTCATATACTTTCTCCTTCTCTTGGAGGACTTTATCTTGTCCTATCCCTTTCTCTATATATATTATATAATATTATAGAGCAAACCGCAAGAACTTTTTATAAGTCAATTTCTTCAAGAAACAGATGAACACAGTACTTGCCGCCAACTTTGGCATAGCTAAGACAATCCCAATGTGCCTTATAACCAAAAGATACGATAATATAATTGATGGCCGCAATCACATAATCCATGTCACTCATGCAATTAGTAGGAATGTAGAAAAAATTAGGGCAATCTATATTCTCACGCATACGACAAATAACATCGACAGTCTTCGTGAGAATATTTTTATCCTTAATGCGGTCAAGAATAACATTAAGACGAAGGTTATCATATTTGTTGGTCATTTGAATTCCTTTCCTTGCCTTTCTTTAATAATATTATATAACATTATTAAACAGACTGCAAGAAAAATCTTATGCGGCCAATGGCCTTATTCTTTCTTTTCTTGGATTACCTCACGCACAAAAATCACAGTTTCCCTTGCCGCATACAGAATCATACAGATACCAACGATAAAGCCAATAACACATAGGACAGTGAAAATAAGCAGACTCATAGGAGAACTACCAATCAATGTCGCTAGCGTCATTATCATGTCCCCCGCAAGAGAATATAAAAGACAAGACAGCGCATACTCCAACGATTGCACAAACAAAACAGACAACTCCTAACACTTCATCAATCATAATCTTCATCGTCCCATACATCAATTACATTGCCGAGCCAATCGTAGAAAGTCTCACCACTGCCGCTTTCAATCTTATTAACATAATCAGCGATACTATCTGTATCATCAGTAGTATTAAGGGCATCTAAAATATCTTTATAGATATAATCCATATAAACCTCCAATGGCAAAAAGGAGAATAGATTTCTCTACTCTCCTTGTGCGGCAAATCTAGTCTTCAAAATTCATTTCTTCTCGTTCTTGGCGCTCATAATTTTGGCCGTCCTCGAAGCCTTCATCGTAACCATCTTCACGACCTTCATAGTAGCCATCTTCACGACCATCTGCATAGCCAGTATCGTAACCATCTTGCCAACTGGTGACTTTATCGTTGTGTACATCGGTACAATATGTTTTCAAAACTTTGTTATATGCGCCAGCAGTCTGAAAATAACGTTTGGCAACACACGCATTAAAGCCTGCGGACTCGCTCCATACGTCATTCTCCGCACACTTAGAGCGAGTAACCTTACCGTCTTTCCACCATACGATAGTCCAAGGATTATCGTACTTGACGCGCTTAATCATATTAACAGAATCTTGATTAAATTTGCGGCCAATCTCTTCCTCGTGCTTTTGTTGCTTCTTAGTGAATTTTTCGTATCCTTCAATCAGCGCAGGATAAAGGAATTTAAGCAAATCATCATCAAGTTCCATATCCATAATATTGCCTGCATAATCAGTCGCATAATTAAACTTGGCAAGGAACTTGGCATTTGAAGATGCAAGCTGATGTGCGGCCTTTGCACACTCAGCTGTCGTAACATCTGAATCAATCACAATATCGCTCCTATAAAATGGACCATCAAAATTACTGCATTTCTCTACACCTATATCAACACCAAGTGTACCCATGCTAGTTCTCCTTACTAAAGTCCTTTTGGACTTGCTCAAAATACTTATAAAGGTCATCGTTCAGCTCACACAGCATTGCGATACGAATCCATGTATCAAACTTAGTGATACCATCCTGACCATGCCCAACGAACTCATACCAAGGTACCTCGTCACCATACGTATCCTCAAGTATCTCACGAATCTCTTCATCGGCGAACATAAACGCAATCTTCTCATAGTCGGGCGCATACGACACGAGGAAACAATCAGGATGCCCAGCGAGCGAAGCATTGCCAGTTACATCATCAGAATCATACATGTCATCAAAGACTTCGCTCCAGTCCGTATCACCATCATAGGTACCGTCCTCAAAGTTGGCAACGATAAAGCGCTGGGCATCATCCTCGACCATGTTTTTGAAAGAAAGATAAATCATACCCATTTTAATTCCTCTCTTGGAAAACTAATATATCAGATTAAAGGTTCTCAATACTGCCAACGAACCCCTCATAGACAAGATGATGCTCACGAAGGTTCTTGGCGGCAACCTCAGCCATGATGCGGTCAAGCTGCTCAAGGCTCTTAAAGATGCACTCAGTATACTCAATGCCGCAGAAACGACCATCGCCCTCGTAAAACTTGTTGAAGATGATGTTAGCCTTCATGTACTTAGCCATATTGGAAAACCTTTCTTTCTTGCCCTTTCTTTAATTATATTATATAATAATGAAAGATGAACTGCAAATATTTTTTCACCATATTGGACTATTACAACTTCCTGCCGCAGATGGGACAAAAGTTAATATCAATCGAGCTTGCGACAGATTCACCGCATACATCGTCAATGCAAATAAACTTGCGCTGCGGATTCTTAAAGACATCACAAATGGTGATAGAATAGTCCTCGCCCTCAGAATATTCATCATCAAGCATGTTTGCGCCGAATCGAACATCATCACTGTACTCACAATACTTGCACATAGAAGAACTTCTTTCTCTTGATTTCTTTAATTATATTATATAACAATTTCAAACAAGATGCAAGAACTTTTTAAAACTAATGTTAATAATGATAACAAACAGTCACTTCTACATCATCAGTATCATCACAATGCACGCGATTCTTGCCTGAGTCATATCTAAGAGCGTCATCAATCTTCACTTCAAGAGTCTGAGAATAGTTCTCAGGGTCGGAATTTTTAAAAGACTTCCTTTTTACTTCGTTTGGTAAAATCATAAATTACTCCTTAATAAGACAAAAGTTCCCAAGTATTGACGAGAAATGCTTCGTTCGTATCGACCGCATACAGAAGAACATGACCATCGCCGTAAATCTCTTCAATTTGGCAGATGATGAACTTGCGAGTATAGGGGTTAAGATACTGTACGTAATCGTTGCGCTTCATATGTTTTCCTTTCCCTCTTGGTATACTTATATTATATACTATTATTTCACCATCTGCAAGAAAAATTTTAGATGTGCGGCCTAAAAGCAGTCATATAATATAGCTTCTCTAGTAAAAAACAGCCAAAGCATATAGATTGTGTATCAAACGATAAAAATAACGTCCCAAAACATCATCAGTGACTTCATAACGACTTAGCGGCAAAGCAACTTTAGGGTATACATTGTCAGTTCCGTAGACACTTTCTTTATACGCCTTAAATGAAACAGTTAAACAATCAAAACAAGTTTCTGTATTGACTAAAGCGATAGTACACTGGCCAAAAGATTCTTGATTATATGCGGCAAAAATATCAAAAGTACAATACGGAGCAAGACGTTTTTCGTAAAACTTTACATTACCAACTGTCCAACACGCAGTTCTATAAAGACTCTCTTTTTTAAGAGCATTGTAGATTTTCTCTAGAACATTTACAGCATTTGAATCATTCATAGCTCTCCTAATAGAAACGCATCAAAGTATCAATTTCACTTACAAAGCTGTATACATATGACCCAATAGAATACCAATCATCACTATCACCACGATACGGGATAACAAATGTAGCTGTCGCATTATCACCCCAAAATTGACGCTCCCAAACAGAAAAAACAAATTTATGCTTTGTCTTTGATTCACTGTCATAAATTACCAAATCTTCGACAGAGACACGGCCCCTAAGAGATTCATTATCAAGGTAAACCATGTCAAAAAGCACTTTGCTCGGATTAACCTTATCTATATAGATGTACTTAGGTTTCCAATCAAAGGTGCAGATTTGACGCTCACGATAAGTTTCGTCAATCTTTGCAGCATACTCTTTCAGGCTATCTACAAGCTCATTAGCTAGACACTCACTCATTATTCACCCTCATAAAATTCACTTGCGGCCAATAGACAATCAAGAACGTGCGCGGCATCTGAAATATGGTCTAAAAGGCCCACACAAGTTCCTGCACTATCTCCTTCATCGTCTCGAAAACATAGTACAAAATTATAAGCAGCAGAATCGCTATCGTCCAAGCTGCCACCGTTAGGATAGATATGAATATTGCAATCAGCAGTCTTATATGAAAGGCCAGAAACTACGCGAACATATAGATTATCCTCTTGCTTCTTGACGATATTAAGGATATGCCAAGAATACTTGGCAACATTCTTATGCATAAAATCGTGGATAAGCTGATTCATAAACTTATTCATCTTACACTCCAAGCTCTCCGCAAATGGCCGCATAGATATATGCACACTCCATATAACCTGCACTATATACGGTCAATCCCTCAACATCGTCATTGCCGAGTGCGGCAATAGTGAATTGCGGCGCATATTCAAAGCCCTTATAGTTAACATAAGCCGTGACGGTCACGTGCTTATCTCCAAAAGAATAAGTATAAATCTGCTCGTCCATACTTGCGATTACCACATCCTCATGGCACATCTGCATCACATGGTTGACGTTAGCGAAAACCTGATTAATAATTTGCTTGAACTTCTTGCTGCTCTGGGTCATGTTATATCCCTTCCTTGTCTTTCTTTATATATATTATATAATAATATAAGACTGGCCGCAAGTATAAAATTATCGGTAAAGCATCTTAATTGCCATGTCGATAATATCATTCATATAGATACTGCCGACCTCACACTTATAATCTTCTACGTTCAACTCCAAAGCATTGCAACCGTCATAGAAACTAAAATGTACACGACCAATAGGATAGTCACTACCATATTCATACTCTTCAAAACCACTTATGCCGCAAGAGCAAAGAAGCTCATCATCTGCCTTTTGCCGCACATCGAACAACACCACGTTATCGTATTCGTTGTACCTCTCTACCTTCCAGCTATACATGTCACTTGCATCACATTTATAACAGATAGTATCGTACAGAGCTTCGGCACTTTTCATTTTCTTTCCTCTCTTGGAATAAATAAAAACGGTGCAACAGCCCCGTTTTTACTAACTAATATAGAGAAAGACTGTTCTCGCGCACATGCACGGTAGAGCCGTTTAGATACTTGATGAGAACTGTACCATCGCTATTGAAGTGCAGAATCTTGACAACACTTACCAGACCAGCAGGGCCAGTATAGGTAACATAATCTCCAACAGATAGCTTAAGCATTTTCGTCCTCTTTCTCTTCATCATCAATCCATTCATGGTTTTCATTAAGGAATCCTGCTTCTTCAAGGTCATCTGCCATGTAGAACCAAAGATAATCGTTAATATCAGTCTCAGTGCGGGCTTCGCCCTCTTCATAGAAATACAACTCAGCTTCTTCAATTCGGTTAACGATATAATCGTAAGCCTTTGGATGGTCAATCAACTCTTCCAACCAAGTCTTGCCGCCAGACCAAACTTATTGATTCCCATCACATATAGAGCTTCATCAACGATTTCAGGATTGATTATACCATCATTCATAACCAAGGCAAAATCATATACACGGGCTACATAAGAATTGGCATTGCGCGGAATGCCGCGAGTAGTTGCCGCAATCTTATAGATACTCTTTTCATCAATCTTGATTTTCTTCTCTTGGCAAATCTTCTCTACAATAGATGCCATATCAGTTTTAGAATATGCGGCCAATTTAATTTGAATAGGAAAACGATTCAAGAGTGCATCATTAAGACCGCCATAAAGATTAGTCGCGGCAATAAGAGTGAAATGCGGCAAACTCACCCTTGTCGCTACACCGTCTACTACCACGTCTGCTTCAAACTGTTCCATTGCGAAATAAAGAGACTCTTGCAGTCTTTGCGAAATGCGGTGTATCTCGTCGATGAAGAGAACGTCATTCTCTTTAAGATTAAGAAGAATCTCGTCAATTACTTTCTTGTCGTTAATCGCAGGACCAGAGAAAGCCTTGAACCCGTAGCCAAGCTCATGTGCAATCACATTGGCAGTTGCGGTCTTGCCGCAACCAGACTGCCCAGTGATAATCGTGTGCGGGAAAGATTCGTTCTTAATCTGTGCTGCCTTAATATAGATTCGCAGCATCTTTTGGACTTTTGGCTGTCCTTTCAAATCTTCAATCTTACACGGGCGAAAACCAAACTCAGAAGCCATATAAAATCCTTTCTGCTTCATTTCTTAAATATATTATATCATTTTATATGACTTGCAGCAAGAAAAAAAATAGGGCTATTTCTAGCCCTACCATATTAGTACTTAGGAATTCGTCCATTAAACTTACGCTCGCCGCATTTAGTAAATTTATCACAATCTAAGTAAGAACATATAAAGTTATCTTCTTCATCAAAGATACCGTTATCACTATGAAATACATATACATCGTGCGGCTTCTCGTACTCTTCCCAAGCGTCCATGTTGTAAGCAATGTCATGTGCGAGGAAAAGTGCAATATCTGCATCACTATCTAGAATAGGGATTACCTTCATTCCACGATAGGAATCAACGCCATCTTCAAACCAGTCCATCATAACAAAAAACATATTTACCACTCCACTACTAAAACAAAATGACCATTGCACGGTGTTATATAACAATTATAACCTAAGCTGTGATAATACACGACAATACTGCGGCGAAATTCTACATCCTGCGCACGTTCATCGTCACAAGGAAAAAGTTCGACCTTGCAACGGAACTTCATGCGCTCTGCCGCGGCAATAATCTCTTCATTGATTTTATCTTCTAGCTCTTGTGGAATATCATACTCATATTTATAGAGAGTATCATATACCATTGTGCGAGCATCATTAGCAATCATAAAATACCTTTCTTACCACTTTAACTATAACGTAACATGCTGTCATATCGTTTAGCACAACACATAAAATCTTGCCAAGCGTCATTTGTACGACTTTGATACTTAGGCTCAAACCAAGGACAATTAGGACAAGAAGCACGCAATGGCGCAATACTGCCCGTCTGCCGCATCCATGCACAGCATACGTCTCCATGAATACATGCGGCCATTACTCATGCTCCTTACGATAACGCTCGGCATCTGCCGCAGTCGCTAGAAAATATTCATGCTCATGGCCGGGCCAATTATATTCAACGAAGATACCCATCGAGCGTAGAATGGACTGAGCACCGCGAAGTTGCGTCTCATAACGTTCACGGTTCTCAGAGAAAGCCTTTAGTTCACGTTCAGACTTACTCTTTACAGAAGTGCTGATAATACTGCGCTCAATATCTTTTGTCGTGTTAAACCAGCTTAGAACGCTCTCCTGCTGGTCTTTTGTAAGATAATTATAATGTTCTGGATAATCAAATGTACACATATCTACTCTTTCATCACTGTAATTGTAGACTCACTACCGAGTCTATGTCCTATAATTGCATTATACCCAAGTTTCTGCAAGATTATACATATATCTTCACACTCTTTTTGTGGCATTTCATATACACAATATTCAAAGCCAATAGGCAAGTCAGATGTTTCTTGCTCTTGGATAATATCTAAGATACATTTGAGGTCATATATAGTATCTTTTTCCATAATCATAGTTATAGACTCGCTATCGAGCCATTAACCTTCACCTCTCAGTTTGCGAATGCGATTACGAATGTCGGTAAATACTCTGCGCGTGCAGTAGCATTCGCTTTCAAAACAACACTTATCACACGAATAGGTTTTACTGCCAGCATAAGCGCAACATGGAGACGCGCCAGATATTCCGTTGTTCAAGTCCTCTTCCAGCTGCTTCCAGCTATCAGTATAAGGCTGTGTAAAATACATTTGTGAAACAAACCTTCTGACACCATTTTTGTACTCGACTGTCCATTTGCTATCGGTAGTTTCACCGCTCAGGTCGTAAGTAAATTTTGCAATATCCCACTGATTTCCATATTCGTCATATAGTGTCTTTGTGTCTAACGGAACCTCTTTACCTTTGGCATCTTTGGGTAGTGTGATTTGAATTGCCATTTAATCTCCTTCTATACAATCATATACTCGTCTACAAGACCCTTAGCCTTGGCGCGAGCAGGCATATAACGTCCAACCCACATGCGGCGAATGACATCCTCGGGAACACGCTCTACACCACCGCGCTTAGCATTTTGCGGCAAAGCGATGTCAAGACCACGGTTGAAGTATACAAGAATAATCTTGTCAGCGTTCTTACCGCAATTCTCAACAGTCTTGCGAAGCGACTTCCAAGAGATATGGGTAGCATCTGCAATAACGTTAGTACCGTTACTCAGATTATCGTTAATCTGTTTATAAAAGTCACGAATAACATCCTTCTCGTACTTGAAGTAATCCATAGAAGGAAGAAAATCAGGGTCGTTTGCCATATACTCAAAGCGGATATAATCACGCGAAACAATCTTGCTATCAAGTTCGGCGTAATGCTCATGCGCCCAAAACGACTTGCCGCAACCAGGAATTCCTGCTAGAACATAAAGGTTAGTCATATTTATCTCCTTCTTCTGGCTTAATATCTAATCGTAAAGTCGATGTGCTTTTCTTGCTTTATCATATTCCTGCTTTGGATTATATTCATCTTGGCATTCATGCGTTAAATGCCAAGATTTACATATCTTACATTTATATGGGCGAAGAACTTTAGAACTATTAACAAATACAGTCTTTGCCGCACACAATGCATCATATCGACAGGAATACTTTCTCTTTGATTTACAAGTATCTATGTTTTTATACCTTACATGAACGAAGCGACTACAAAGAAAACTTTTATCGTACAACTTTGTGGTATCTTCAATCATGGGGCGAGTATCATTATAGTATCCACAATCAACTTTGCTGCCATGTTCTTTAATTCTATTTTGACATACGGTACAAATGAAAGTAGGCATTTTATATTCTTTCTCTTGGCCTTTCTTTAAATATATTATATCATTTTGAATTGCTGTCTGTCAATAAAAAAATAGGGTAACTTCTATAAAAGAAGTTACCCTACGTAATGTATGGAGGAAGTGACTGGTGACGCTCCAGATTCCCTACTAAGGAACACATCGCTTTCGAGGCGAGTCCGAACGCTGGTTCGATTCCACTTCCTTATGGCGGCTAACCGAAGTGCTGCCCTCCATTCCATCTCGGGAACGCACCGCTTTCTAGGCGGGCCTAGTCGCTGGACTAGTTGATTAGCCAAAGCAGGATGCGTATTCACGGTACATCCAGAGGGTCTGTTTTTTCGGTGTTTCAGCTCACCAATTACTCCGTGAAAGCACTTGCTTATCTCCTAGCAAGAAGGCTCGCTATCCTCTCGAATAGCTGTGCGGCGTTGCCTATTCTACCGCAAAAGCTGTTTTCGGCACAACTTCAAAACCACCGCCAATAGGAGCGTGGAAATACAAGGCGGGATAATTCGGTTCCGACCCGAATACTCAATTAAGAGTACGCTGAGCTTAGCAGGCTCGCCCAACTCCCCGTTGGTTATCTATCCCATATATAAGCAACATTATAAATAAACTTTATATTTATCATAACCATTTGTTAGTGTTAGCGTTCTGGCTTGAACAACAATGCTTGTAGGTATTAAATACATATCTTTATTTGCTGTAAGAATAAATAATAAATCAGCCGCACCATCTTTTACAGTTCCATAATACGTTCCACCATTCAATCCACCATAAGAATCAAGTTTTACTATATAAGACAGTTTGTTTTTATTCATTTTGCCAGTAGACTTACATTGTACTTTTTGGAAAATATTATCTTTTTCGACTACTAAATCATAATCTTGTGTATCGTTTAATGGAATTGATACATTGTACCCATTAGAGCCAAAATATGCTATTCCCATAGACAATCCTGCGCGACCTTTTTCTTTATTTGTTGAAAAAAACATACCTAACCTTTTCCGCGCTACCATTACGCCACATCTCCATATATAAACAGCATCAGACCTCTCTCTGTCAAGTTTCGCTATGAGGAAGCGCTGCGAGTTATCATTATTCTGTATCTAATGCTGTTTTAAACTAAGTAGGAGCGGCGTAAGAGACTCTAACTCTCACCAAGGGCTTGGAAGGCCCGTATGCTAACATTACACCAACGCCGCGTATAAAGGTGGGCCGTCAGGGGGTCGAACCCTGGACCTTGGGATTAAAAGTCTGCTACTCTGCCAATTGAGTTAACGAGCCAAGTTAAGTCAAACTGACTTGCTCTGGTGGCAGGACTCGAACCTGCGACACATTGGTTAACAGCCAATCGTTCTACCAACTGAACTACACCAGAGCATATCAGTTTATATATTTATTATAACATAACTGATATGTACTTGTCAATAAAAAGTTTTTACAAGTTTAATAACCATAAAAGTTAGAGGTACGAAATGAAAGAGTTGAACTTTCGTCTTCCCGTTATAAGCAGGATGTCCTAACCGTTGTACGAATTTCGCATTACTGTAACTAATTTTAAACTATTGGTGAGACTTAAGCCACCTCTGAACATACCAAAGCTGACCGCACCCACCGCCAATATCATCTTGACCAGCTGGGTCAAATGTCCTTACATTATAACTTTTTTTTAAGAACCTATTCTGAAACTGCTTAATAATATCTAAGTTTCTAAATGCCGCATCTTTCATGGTTTCATCAGATGCGCAAACTACACTAAAAGTAAAATTAAAGATTACAGGAGAAAACAGGTCTGTAAGTTCTTTGAAGTTCTTATCTTCATTATTCGTTCCATCAATGCAATAGTTTAAGAACGGATGCCTACCAGTTTTTTTCCACCAAACAATTCCAGCATCCCTAATCTTTTGAAGATTCATTTTCTTCTTGAATGGAATTAACACATTTCGCTCTGCATCATTGGACTTATGGATAGAAAATTGCAGGCCGATTTTATCTATCTTTTTAGAAAGAGCAATCATCTTTGCAAAAGTTTCATCATTATCGCATCCAATAGTAGAAAGCAATAATTGAGCATTACTAAACTTTTCGTGAAGAGCGATAATTGCTTTCTCAACTTCTGTCCAATTTAACATAGGCTCGCCCATGCTCATAAACATAAACTGTAACTTTTTACACTTTTCGTTAATGTCATTAATTAAATCTTTATCAGTTAAGACAGTTACAATCTGGTCTACAATTTCATCAGCAGTAAGATTCCTAACAAACTTAGAGCCAGTGCCGCAAAAACGACATCCAACAGGACAACCACTCATAACACTACAGCAAATTACAGTTCTATCATAGTAGCTATTATACTTATATAAAACCGCTTCGGCCACCATGTCTTCTTTTGTAAAGACATACTTCCACACATCGCCGGAATTTCCTTCAAAAGTTTTAAAATTCATAACAGCTACTTTCATTTAGTAATCTTCGTCAAAATAATAATCTTTAAGCATGGCGGGAATACCATCAAACAGCTCATTCTCGCCAAGAGTATCTAAAGCAACATCAACCAAGTCGGCATCATACATGTCATAAAGCAGGTCAAGATATGCGTCACGGTCAGATTCACTAATCTCCATTGTATTCCTCTTCGTCATACTCTCCATCATTGCACATCCAATCATTGACGCATACCTTTTCAGGTTCATCTTCAATCAGATGCTTGCGACAGATGCCTAAATACCAAAGGTCTGTGGACTCATAATATTTGCAATTGCCGCATATATTAGTAGCTTCAACCATTGCTTCTTCTTTCTCTTGGTTTCTTTAACTATATTATAGCATATCTTTTAACCAAAAGTCAAGAAAAATTAAGCATAAAATTCGTTGAAATCATTAAGCCAATCCAAGAGAGCTAAAGATATAAGCGGAGCCATGTCCCATAACTGCTCAGCACAATAAGTGCTAGTATGAGAAGGATTCTTTTCCATAGCATTCACAACAAGCTCATAGAAAACAGCACGGTCAACCTTTTTAAGTTCATCGACAATCTTCTCAATATCCTTTTGCTGACTAAGATATACAATGAAATCAAGAATCATAGCGGTCATTTTATTAAGATGCATACTACACATTTCATTCATACTTCTGTCTCCAAAGTTCACGTGCGGCCATTCGTGCTTCACGACATTCAGAAGAAGAATCACTCTTTCCTGTCTGTTGTAAAACATAATCTTCGATGAAATTATAGTGATTTATATCATCGACATTCTTAACGAACTTAGGGCAACACGTAGGCCACCAAGCTCCAATACTACCAATCCTATGGAAACATGAGCCACTTTTCTCATGACGCTTACCATCATGCGTAACATGTCCTAGCCAGTGAACACATTCGCCGCATGTATGGTCAGAGTCTACATCACAAAAAAGAAAACAAGACTCGCCAACAGTATCATGTAGTTGGCCTTTGCACACGCAATGAAAGTAACCTTTCTCGCCCCAACGCTTCTTGCCATATTTGTGCTGCGGACAATGGCTTAACCCTTCACATGAGATTTTATATTCATCGTTAGTCATATTTCTCCAATTTAGGATGAATTGCCCATTCACCGCACCTATCTCCGCTTTGCGGTGAAGGATGTACGGTACGAACATTATAATCATAATCTAGGACTACTTGCGGAGGAAAGCGATAACAACTTTTCTGACGATAATAAACACAATTTCCGCAGATGTGTTGAACCTTATGCTTGACTTCCATCTTACTCTCCAAGCTCAATCTTTTTCTGCTGGACATCGAGCCAAATGTCATGGATATTAACAGGAGTAAGATTATTAGTGTCAACACCCACATGATATGTCCAATCAACAAAGCCATTGGGAGCCGCATCATGAACATGACCGTATAGAATGACATTGGCGCTGTCTCCACGCATTTCCTCGGGACGCTCATGAATCATAATGAAACTGACATCGTTGTAATCAAGGCAAGACACCTTGTTTTCGATAATCCAGCCGAGCTTTTCCATTTCAGCAATGCGCTTCTTGGTATCATGATTGCCGGGAATCACATGAACCTTTCCATTGAGACGAGAACCATACTTAGCTACAGTCTCAAGCGGTCCCATGAAGCAATCGCCAAGATGATAGACAGTATCATCAGGAGATACAACGGTATTCCAGTTTTTGACAATAGCTTCATTCATTTCTTCGACCGTATCAAACGGACGCGACTCTGGACAAAACTTGATAATATTCTCATGTTGAAAGTGAGTATCAGAAATAACAAAAACACTCATTGAATCTCCTTTCGATTTCTTAAATATATTATAACATAATATATAGCCAATAGTCAACAAAAAATAGGGACTCTTTTCGAGTCCCTACAAAAAATTAGTGTGCGGAAAAAGTTTATTCAGGACGATGTCATAAAATTGCTATGAAGTAACTGAATAATAATCACGCACATTTGCGTCTATATAGCTCGCACACTATATAGGCGAGAAAGTGGTTTACAAATAAAGGCAAGGAAAAAGTGTAAAGAGTGTTGGTGGGGTTGCCTCTTTCTAATGAAAGCTGCTCTTATTTAAACATATGACGAAGTAACTCTTTACTAATCACTTGCCGCACAAGATAAAGCGATACGGAAATAGGTGTTTCAGTTTGAGTAATCAGCTCAGAATGGAGATTTGAAGTATCTGAAACGTTATCACGTATCGCCTACTTTAATAAAATAAATGCGGAAAAAGTTAAATCAGTGAAATGTGTACCGACACAGAGCAGGAGTCGAACCTGCAAGCGCATTTTTCCAGAATGAAGTAACTGATTTATCATCACGCATTATAGTAAATAAAATAAACGCGGAAAAGTCAGATTCAGTGTTACAATACATAAACCCAAAACATACGAAGTAACTGAATCTTAATCACGCATTTAATAAACATTGGTGCCGCATCTAGGTACCGCCCCTAGCCAGTCTAAGACAGAAGATTTACAGTCTTCCCCTCGTCTTTAAAGGAATACTGCGGCAATGGTACGCCGGGTCGGATTCGGACCGACATGCGGAATGGTTACCGCCAAAGGATTTTGAGTCCCCGCTCTCAAGGCCAATCGGAGTGCCGGCGCGTTTTAATTTGTCTGTTCCTGAATCCCAAGCTGGTCAAAAAACTCGTCTGGAATAAACTTGTCATCCAAAGGCTGATAGTCTTTCCAGATAATCAGAGGATACCAAGTCTTTGACCACTCGGTAAATTCAGCAAACTCGTCATTATATCCAAAAGAAACAGCAAAACCAAACCAGCTCGGCTTGACATGCGGGAAAGTCTTTTTGATAATTCCCTCGTTGTCAACAAAATCGCCGATACGACCGCAAATAGTACAAACGTTCCTATAAGCATAAGTCCATGTACCAGCGTACTTATCAAAGTAATTGATAACAATACTCTTATCGTAAGTGTGCTTATGATTGGCTTTCTTCACTGTCTTTTTCTTTTTGCGAGCGGGGGCATTTGCCGCATCATCGGGAATATAAGCATATTTAGTTGCCAATACTTCATCCTTATATGGATACGACATTCAAAGCTCCTTTTCTGCTTTTGGATAAACTGAGTAGCTATCTACTCTGCTGGAATGGTAGGACTCGAACCTACAACAGCGCGGTTAACAGCCGCGTGCTCTACCATTGAGCTACACTCCAGCAGGGTAGATAAGCCACGTTTTGTTCTATTGGAGCGGCAAGACTCGAACTTGCGACACGTTGAGTTAACAACATTCTACCAACTGAATTACACTCCAATAGAACGAATTACTTAGACAAAAGGACGTTATGAAGATAATCGTCAGCTTCTTCAAACGTATCAAAGCTCTTGATAATTTCAAAACGAACAACAGAACAATCAGTATTGACACGAATCGAATAGATGCCGCAAGTTTTTTCACGGCAGATAACGAACTTTTTCATAACTTCCTTCTCTCTCTCTTGGTTTATATATATATTATATCATTATATAAACCAGAAGTCAAGAAAAAATATGCGGAAAAATTGAATTCAGACTATAAGTGCGGCGTACCGCATCCTTAAAATAAAAATTGTCTTCAAGAAGTAACTGAATTCTCATCACGCATATTAAATAAATTAACTAAGAAAGAATAACACCCTGCTTTGCCTTGTTAATCTTGCGGCGAAGTTTGCGCATAATGCCGACATTTTCTGAGTTCTTACCCTTGCGATTAATAAGCATCTGATAACGCTGTTCCATCGTCTCGATTGACTGTGCCATACTTTCTTACCTTTCTCTTGGTTAAATATATTATATCAAATTATTCAACTATTTGTCAAATAATTTTTTATAAACAAGGTGGCGAGAGGGAAGAGTCGAACTTCCAACTGTTGCATATGAAACAACTGTGATACCTTTTCACCACTCCGCATGTTTGTAGTTTTCACATCTGCCGAGGTTTGAAAACTACCAAAATATACCAGATTCCTCTTCCCCTAGGCGCTTCTTTTCAAGTATGCGCTGGCCCGCATTGTCTACGGCTACAGAGACGGCATATATAAAATCTTGCAAGCAAGATAATATAATCACGTGGACGGTTTCAAACTGGGAAAACCGCCAACCCTTTAATCTATAGTCCCTGCAAAAGACTATAGAAGTCGGGAGACATTTACCTTGCAGCGATAACCTCTCCCCAAGCATTGGATATAACATAATCGCTAGGTGCTATTCTCACCAATTAGACTAACCGCCGCTAACTCGGCCTGTCCGGGAGTCGAACCCGAATCTTCACCATCACGATTTGTTAACTATATTATACAAAATTACTCGGCGTTTGTCAAGTAATTTTTTAATTATTTTGGCTGGTTCTGAGAGATTCGCACTCCCGTGACCACATTCAGAGTGTGGCATCCTAAGCTACTAGATGAAGAACCAATGGTCTGCTCAGCTTGACTTGAACAAGCAACCCCAAGTTCCCAAAACTTGAGCTCTACCAATTGCGCTATGAGCAGAAAATGGACAAATTTATATAGCGACTGCCCAAACCGCTAAATTGACTTGGGATAAGCACAGACGAATTCAAAGTTCGCTCTACTTATCACTTGGAGAGTGTCTAAGATTAGCACTCTGAGCAGGAAGTCAGATTTGAACTGACGTGTTCGTAAAGAAGCGGGCTTACAAGACCCGTGCCATCGACCGCTAGGCGATTCCTGCTCAGAATGTTAAAAGAAAAATGAGCCTGCAATACTCTAGAAATCTTGCAGGCTCTAACACCACTATTACAATATAAAAGTTGCGCAACAAAAATTATAACTTTTTGCCCAGAACTTTTATTTTGTAACTAAAAATATTATACCATATTGATATAACGTTTGTCAAGAACTTTTTTTAGTTGTCAAACCAATAGACAACAAGAATATCCTGCGGAGTTAGATAATATGCTCCTTCAATGCTACAATAACGCTTAATATCTTCGATAAAATCACCGACACTATCTTTAAGCTCATTGTTAGAGGAATGACTTCCAAGCATATCATCAATCGCATACTTAGTAGAACTAATCATATTGTAATGATTGATAATATCAGAGAGCATGACCGCATTATATCCATATGCGCCACCATCTTCCCAGTCTTCCCATTCTTTGAGAATCTTTTGCGGCACAAGGTCATCATATGCGAAATACTTGCCAATAGGACAAGCAGATTCATCTACATATACGCGGCCATTGCCATCCATGAGCCAAGAAAACAGCTCATAATTGCGGCCATTGTATGGCTCGGCATAACTATACACAACATTATCGTCGTTATCGTAATACTGAGAAAACAACTCTACCGGATAATACTTCTCGCATCCATTCTTTCGTGCATACTCGCTAGTCTTGCGAGCAAGATAAATATGAATGTCCTGTCCCATAAAAAGCTCCTTACAGCGTATCCCTGTCATACACCTGACAGGAAAGGTTTAAGTCCATAAGATTGGCGTAAATATCACTAAGTCGATTTGCAATATCCGCACGAGTATTATTCTTGCACGAACGACCATTAAGATTCTTAATCTCGTTTTCCAAGTCACTCAGCTCAGAGTTGATAGCGTGCTGAACCTCGTACAAATCATCGCCGATAAGACCTTCAACACCAGTTGCGTACTGTGCTTCATGATAGGAAAGCATCACGGACTCTAGTTCATCATAGTTGAAGCCGTTCTCTTTCAAGCAAACGTCCAAGTCGCGCTTCGAGTCAATATTGTAATATTTATCTTTGACAAACAAATCCATGATACCTTCCTCTCTTTCTTTAACTATATTATATAACTTCTTGAACCTCTTGGCAAGAACTTTTTTTTAACCAAAGAGCTTTAGCAGACGAACAAAGTCCTGGTCAAGAAGAGACTCATAGGAAGGACGGCTTGTGCGAACAGTCTTTGTATCCTTAGTGTCCTTTTCGATTTCCTCAATCTGCTTCTTGATTTTCTCAGCCTGAGACTTTAGGTCAGCGAGCTTAGCCGCACGCTCTTCGCGCTCCTTCTTAATCTTTTCAGCCTGTTCCTTATCCTTCTTCTGCTTGCGGCCATTGGATACAGTCATAAGCTCGCGCGTAAGAGTGCTAGTTAGTTCACCAATAACCTTCATAGCATCTTTACCGCTAGCTTTATGGTCTAGGTCAAGGCCGTCAGAATCAGTTACATGTACACCAAAGTCTACAACACCATCCTCATTCGTTGTCATAGCTAAATTAAAGTTTAGACCATAAGATTCTGCCATTTATTATTCTCCTTTTAATTCTTTTGTTCCTTTAACTTCGTTAATATTATAACAAATATTTTTTTAAAAGTCAACTATTTTATTGAAAATATTTTAGTACCAACCATGAGACTGCCAATGTGCGGCCGCATTTTCCCAGCTACCATATCTATTTGATACATATTGTTCAGCTACCCTGTCCTGATTTTCTTGGGATAAGTCCCCATTCAGATATGAAATATCAAGCTGATATGCGCCATAGTAGCGTCCATTTGTGGCACTATAACTGCCGCCACTTTCTTTAGAAACAATGAAATCACGTGCCGAACCATTCCAAGAGTAATCGGCATATGAATAGCTTGGAGCGCTATATGAGCTAGATTGCTGATTCTGGTAGTTTGCCTGCGCAGCCGCTTTAGCAGCAGCTTCTTGAGCCGTACGTTCTTCCGCTTCTTTCTTCTCTTGGAGTGCTTTCTGTTTCTTATCTGCACCATACTGTTTCCAGCTATCAAGTCGAGCCTTATATTGCTTTAGCTCTGTAATAGTGTCGCAAACAGATTGCTTCTCCATAATATCTTGAATCTCTAGAATATCATTCTGTTCAAGATAGTCTCCGTAATTTTGAATAATGTATATGACTTCATCAAACTGTGAGTCTTTCATATTACATTTATCCACTAGCCATGTCTGAGCGTTATCGTACCCATCTTCCTTATATGGAATCATAGCATCAAGTGTAGTTGTGCGGACTGCCGCATTTGTAATTTCATCATTAACGATGATTGCATCTGCTTCATTCCCACAAAAAGCATTTGTCACGCCAGCGAGTGCCATTACGGACAGGCACATAGCCAATGCTTTCGTTTTGTTTTTAATGAATTTCATTCGGATAATTCCTCTTTCTATTCCTATACGACAAGACGATTGCTTAAAAATATATAAAAGATGTGGGCAAATGATTATAATCATTTGCCCAATTAGTTAATTTGTAAAACGGATTTGCTTTTTCTTTAAGACCTCACCAAGAGACAGAAAATCTTCACACTTATTACAATGATTTGATAGACGCTTGCAGCAACGGCGTTCGCAGTCAATCTTGCTTGCGGTGAAACTTGGATGAATTGCGTCACAATGAAAGTCCATATCTACATCTTCATTGATTTCGCTCATTTGACCATGCCAATACTTGTTGGTAAACCATGCGCGATATAGGACATCGAACTTCGCCCAGTCATACGGCAATCCGCATTCAAATTCAAAAACATCAAAATATGGATTGATAATATCCATATCTTTTGGCATGAAAATTGGAGCCTTTGGGTTAATACCACGGTCAAGTGTCATTGACGGCACCTGATTTAAAATTAGACGCATCTGAACATTGTTCTCTTGGCAAATGTCATGTACATTCTTTAGATTATAACATAAATCATCAGCAATATATACATCAGATACACCTAGATTGATAAAAGATTCAAGACAAGAATAAGTTGGAACCTTCATATCTTGATTAAAGAAAAACTTATATGAGTTCTCTTTAAGTTCTGCGGCCTTTGTAATGTCTATTGGTGCTACGCGGATATAAATCTTGTCTGATACTTTGTTAATTGACTTGACGGTAGGCATATGGATACCTTCTGGGAATTCAAGATTGATACGGGTATCATCATATTCCTGCACAAAGTCAATAAGGTCTTCAATTGAATTGCGAGATTTGTAAAAGAGAATGTTAAACTCTTTGACTTCATCATTCAATTCGCCATTCAATTGAAATGGAATTGCCAATTTAATCATATATCATCCTTTCATAATAACCTATTTTATATTATATAACAAAAAAGGGCAATTGTCAAGAGACAATCACCCTAAAAATCATTAAAGATATGCGACCAAACGATTCCACAGCCATTGCGGCAAATCGGAAGTCTCAACCTCATAAGAATCCAAGAAGTCATAGACAATATCGGCAGAAGCACGCCCGTCATATTCAGTTTCAATAGTCTGGATTACAGCATCGACCTTCTGCTCCATTTCTTCCTCGGCGGCAAGAAGCATCATTGGATTGCCCACAGAATTGTCCATGTACAGCATTGTTAGTCCTCCATCAAAATGTCAGCAATCTTATACATATCTGCGGAAACTCGCTCTACGCGCACGTTGTAGATGTTGTGAATCATATCAATTGCACCATCAAGATAATACCCAGAAGTATCATCATAATACCCAGAAATATCATCATGATGCTCAAGATAATAGTTTGCAAGGTGCAGAATAGCGGTGTTGTAAGAAGCCATCATATCTTTTCCTCTCTCTTGGCTATACCATAATTATAGCATATGATATAGCCAATCGTCAAGATTAATTTTCAAACCAGTTACGCAACTCGATTACCGAAGGGCAAGTTCCTCGACCTTGCTCGCGGCACTCTTCCACGAACTCAGGGATTGCATCCATGAGACTAGGTTCAAATGCCAGCTTGTTCTTGATGTTTTTGATAGTCTCAATATCGCGTCCAGTCCAAACCTGCTGCAAAACTCCACGAGCCTGCTTCCAGTTCTTGTACCAAGGAGTCTTATACTTCACCATAAAACCGTCTGCATCCTCGAAGACAAAGCCCTCGATGCTAGCACGTGCGGCCCACTTATCAATGAAGTCCTCAAACTCCTGCCAGTTGGCAATGGTCTTGCTCAAGGTCTTTACATAGAAGCCGTAATATGTTGCCACGTCCACTAGTGAATCATAGTCAGCATGGCTATAGTTGAAAAAATTTCCTACCAAGTCCAGAAGAACAAGGTGAGGGTGGGTATATTCCACGATGTGCGGGTCATGGATAGGGTCAATGCACTCGAAAACAGCTGTGCAGTAGTTCTTGCGCAAATAGTCCGCAAAATCTGCCTGCTGTGTAGCGGTCAACGTCTTATCTAGAACGTCACGGATATATCCTGCGAAATCTCCCTCATTCGTGCTCTTGGATGCGATGAACAACTTGCCATCCTCGGTCGGGTCGGCAGAAATCATCGCAAGGAAACCATTGGACTTGACATATGCGCACACAGGAAACACAAGATTCTCGCGCAGGCTATCCATTTCAGTCTCGGGACGCTCTCCGATATTGAAGAACTTGTTGTACGAACGTGCAACAACCTTATTGTCTTTCACGAAAAGTCCGCGTGCCTTTACATTGATGGAGTCCCATGCTTGGTTGAAAAAGCACTTGTTTGAGAAATTAAAAGAAGAGATTCCATTGGCAAGATGCTTCTCGCGCACAAGCGAGCTATTACGCAGCATATCGACTTCGTTCATTTATCTTCCTCTCTCTTGGTTTAATAATATTATATCACATATATAACTGTGCGGCAAATATTTTTTTTACAAAAAAAGGGAGAGGAACTAATCCTCTCCCTTTGTAGCATTTTCTTCAAATTCCATGCGCTCTAACTTTTCCTTACGCTTTGCCTTGTAAGTATCGTCTTTGCGCTGACGAATTAGCTTTGCTTTGTGGGAAAACTTTTCAAAAGTATCATCATCGTTATACTCAAGTTCGTCCCAGTCACGAATTTTCACAATAAATCCTTTCAAAGAAAAATGCTGTCTAATATAAGTCTGACAATCTGTCTGGTGGGCTATACAGAACTCGAATCTGTAACCTAAAGATTAGAAGTCTTTTGCTCTATCCATTTGAGCTAATAGCCCGTCAAACAGATTGCCTAAGACTTGTCTAATAAGTAATGATATAGACCTTACGGCTAGTGTCGTGATAAATTTGAGTGGCTTCTGTTAGATTGTTATGCAGTACAGTATCACCAACAGTCTTCTTAGCTTCATCATCACCATATGCAAGAATAAAATGCGGCACAATTGCATCATACGCATCACTAACAGGGATGCGCTTACCATTAACGAAATCTACAAGTGTAGTATACTGCTCACACCATACAAATACAAAATTCGGATTGAGCTTTGTAATGTATGAATTCATTTCCTTGTCAGGAATAATAATACAATTCATTACTTAAATCGCTTTCCATAGTAATATGCGTATACAGAAAAAAGAAAAATAAAAACAATTCCTATAATTACAATCAACATGTTATCACCTAATATACTTTTTCATAAATAAAAGAATCGTCACCAGTATAATAAAAATGCTGGATACCCTTATCACGTAAAGCATGAAGGCAGGCAGGGCAACTTCGTGCTAAACCGAAATTAAACCGTTTTCCATTGCAGATACGATAAGTATATACCTTCACCTTTGAATAGTCAAGGTTGACATCAATGCACTTTGGAATATTCAAAAGACAATCAATCTCTGCATGAAGATAATCATGAATAGGTTGACCATTCTCTCTAAACGTGCGATATTTGCGATTATACTTCTTTTGCAAAGGATTGGTCTTGCGGCTATTGTGACCAGTAGCAAGAACTTTACCTTTATAAGACATAACAGTACCGAGTTTGAAAGGTTCATATGTAGATTCCAGTGCTGCCTTTCGCGCCAAATCGAACATCTTCATATCATGCTTACTAAACTCAGCCATTTATTAAATCCTTTCACATCTTATATTATATATAATATCATAAGATGTATCCAGCGTCAAGAACTTTATTTCACCAAAGTAAAATTAGGATGATAGCCAATCGACTTGCCGCACAACGTAAGCAAGTTTACACAATTAGAGATAATATGCTCATACTCTTTAGTGCTATTGGCATTCTCCAATAGAGAGATAGCAGCGGCCATAGAAGTTTTTGCAAACTCTACAGGGCTTAACTCAATATAGATTTTTGCTTCTGGTGATAAATCATTCCAATTCATATGACCGCATCCTTTCTTAAACTAAATATATTATAAAATAAAATAATTCAAAAGTCAATAATTATTTTTCATCGTATGCGGCAAAAGCATTTAACATTTTAGTGATAAGAGCGTGCCTTACAACATCTGCTTCTGTCATACGCACTACGCCGATACCAGATACATCTTTTAGACTATTGGCAAGATATTCAAGACCGCTTTCGCCTTTGGAGTCTTGCTGAACCAAGTCTCCGCACAGGACAATCTTAGAATCTTCGCCTAGACGCGTAACTGCGAGCTTTCCTAAAATCATATTCATGTTCTCTGCTTCATCCACGAGAAGGAAAGTTTTATATAGAGAACATCCGCGCATATACCCTAGCGGCAGCATTTTGATTTTACCTTTTTCAATATATGAATCAAGTTTCTCACGCCCGAGAACTCGTTCAAATACATCCATCATAGGAAGTGCATATAATGAAAACTTTTCATCGGCAGTGCCGGGAAGAGCGCCTAAATCTGCTTCTCCTTTTGCTGAAACCATAGGACGAGAAATAACAATAGTATCAATGTTCTTACTGATAAGCTGAGACAGTGCATAACATACTGCTGTGTAAGTCTTCGAAGAGCCAGCGGGGGCGATACAAATAGTGATAGCGTTGTGCCGCATACTATTCAGATATTCAAGCTGACCTTCTGTGCGGACTTTGATTTCCTTCTTGCCATATTTTAGAATCGTAGTAGATGAATCTGAATTATCGAAAATACCGCCATCCGCACTCTGCTTAGCAAGAAGCTGTACTTCGTCTGTACTAATATCATCCTTTGAGCAGGCAATTTCAATCAGCTTTTCAAATACCTCTTGGGCTTGATGAACAGACTTCTCTTTGCCAAAAATTACGATATTATTTTCTTCTTTAGAGCGTCTAAGATTAACACGCAGTGTATCGTCAATTTGCTCTTTTACTGCCCTTACATACATATCTGATGGGCCTAGCACATTGACGGCATCAATACCACGAGGAATAGACACGTTAACTTGGATACTGTTGTTCAATAGAATCCCACCTTTAATCTAATACTAGTTCCGTATTCTTCTTATATCGCTCATAATCTTCTTTCGGCACATCGAATACAGTAAAGATACCTGTCTTAATATACACGCCACCCATATTACCGTCACGCTTAATGCGACTAAGCATGTCTTTCCATCCGTCCTCAATCACTTCAACGCGCTGTTTGTCTGGCGCTACGACATATGCGGCAGAATATTTGCGACCTTCTTCTTTGCTTACTTCACCGCTAAGATAAAGATACTGTGGAGTTTTACTAATATCTTCCTCATATGAACGATATATAGAAACCATGTTATCCATGAGGTTTCCTAAAACATAGATTTGAAGGATAGGACGCACATGCTTGTAATCACAGATAACAGTTGAAAGCCAGTCGTTCAAAGACATGTCCTCGCACTTAAACTCTGCACCAAAATCGTCCATCAACATAACTTCAAAGTCAAGTTCTTCTTCATCATCTTCGATGTTAAAGTCAATCGCTTCGGAGATATAATATTCAATTTCATCATATGAAATAAGATTATCAAATTGTCCATATAAAGTATATGGAATATCATTTACAATAGCTTGAATCTTGCAATAACGCATATTAACCTTTCATCCTATAACGTCTAGAGTATTCCATCATACAACACGCGGCCGCTTGTGCAACATTTAATGAACGAATACTGCCATCTTGACGAATATAAATCATTTCATCACACTTGTCAATAATTTCCTGCGGCAAACCATCGCACTCACTGCCATAGACAAACGCTGACTTCATCGGAATATCTGCATCGAAAATATTCTGAGGATTATATTCAGAAATATTATCTACAGCAAAGATACTATATCCAAGAGGATGAAGAATCTCAAGAACTTCATCAAAATTATCCGCATGATATACACGCTCTACATGAGTGCTACCCACGGCTCCTCTTCTGTCAAAGCGCTTGCGGCCAACGACATAAGTTTCCTTTGCAAGAAAACAATTAGACGCACGAATAATTGAACCTACATTAAAACCGTGGTCAAGATTGATGCAGATGTTCACTAGCGGCATACGGTTAGGTTGAAGCGCTGCACGAATTTCCTCAGCAGACCACTTCTTATAAATGTCAATTACATTGTTACTGGGCTTTGCTTCGGTATTGATACCATGCGAATACTGAGTAATCATAATATCCTTTACATATTAACTAGAATAGTAAGCATTAAATATCCATAGTCCTTATCAACTTTAATATTGAAAGTAACCACATCTGCCTTTAAAATCGCGTCATGTTGTTCCTTTATCCATTCATTAAATGGAACAGAAGGAGTGCTCATTTCAGGAATGTTATACATCGCAAATGAAATATATAAGTTATTTCGCGTATCATCATCAATAGCATCTAACAGACAATAAACATTCATATTTACCACTCAATCAATGAAAGCTGGTCAGTAAGGCGCTGAGACAGTTCATCATCTTCAATATAGAAAATATCTTCCTTATCATTTACAAGATAATTAGAGATAATCTGCCCAAAACGCTGGTCAGGATACTGTTCCAAGAGGTCTTGAAACTTCATAAGAATATCATAGATTCTATTTACATCACGCATAATAATCCTTATACCAAGAGATTAAACATATCAAGAAATGCCTTATAGATTTCAAAACGAAACTTTTCAAAACGTTCGGCAAATGCAATATACGAATAGCCGCACATAAAAAGTACATATAGTACAAATAGACAATCTGCCATTACTACTCCCTAGAATTAAACATGAGACATGCTACAGTGTAGCCGAAAAAGAAACCAATAGCAAAACAAATCATTACTTAATCTTAACCTTCCAAATATTATCGTAGGTATATGGCACGTTGTCAATGTTTCTCTGCTGCGGACTTGCTTTTGAGCGAATCTTTCTAGTCTCTAGAGCTATATGCTCCATATAACATTTCCCAACAATTGCTGCAATCACAAGAACAGTGATGCAAATAATTGTGATAGCATCAATCCCCATTACTCTTCCTTCTCTTGGATTTTATTTAAGTCTATTATATAGCAAAAAAGTCCCAAAGTCAATAGAAACTTTGGGACTAATTTATATTATTTTGTATTGACTACTGGTGTTGACCCTTGTGGCACAACGACAGTGTTGCCATTCTTTGACATTTCCTTTAGAGCATCAATGTACTCTTGGGTTAGAACATTATCAGTTAGAGACTCGTTGAGAACACGGTTTGCTTCTGCCTCTTTAGTAGCTTCAATAACCTTAGTCTCGCCCTTAATCTTTGCAGTCTCCTGTTGGTTCTGTGCTTTAGCTTTCTCTACTTCTGCGGCCTGAGAATCAGCGTAAGCATTGGTAATAGACTTAGCATAAGAAATATCCTGAACACTTACCTGCTCAACAGTAAGACCAATCTTAGACCACTTCTTTTCAAGAGCCTTTTGGACGGCCTTGGTGTACTGAGCGCGGTCGGTTAGCATTGTAATGGTATCGAATTGACCAGAAACTTCACGTGCAACAGAACGTAGGTCATTAGCCGCATAATTCTTGGTGAAGTTCTCTTGGGTTCCGTATTCAGTGTAAAGATACTCAGCTGTCTTCGGGTCAAGGCTATAGTTAATCTGAATATCGACATTAGCAGAAGAACCTGACTTATCATTTACAGTTACACAAGGACCCTCGGCAGAACCACCATCATAGGAGTATTCTGTGTTTTTACCATAAAAGTTGATTAGGTTATTGCGCGTGTCAAACGTAATCACATTATTCCAAGGTGCGGTAAAATGAAAGCCTGCATCTGTAGTAGACCCAGCTAGATTGCCGCCAAGAGAACGAAGAACGACTACCTCGCCTACGTCTTGAGAATAAATGCTACTAAGACCAATAGCTACTAGACCAAGTACGATAACTACCGCTCGTCGTCCTAGCGGTACACGCTCTTCGTGTTCATCTTCTTTGAAGAAGGATAGACATGCGATAATTCCTGCAAGTACAATAAGTACACCAATAATAGAAATAATAATTTTAAACATTATAACCTTTCATCATAGTTGACTTCAATATTCAATTGTAAATTAGATTGCCTTTAATTGGTCAATGATTGGCAAGATTTGCATATTGCTTGTGCCGATAGCGTAGTTTTGCTGCTCTGAAATAAATACAATTTTGTCAAACGGTTCATTGTCTTGTGGCGAAACTTTGCATCTATACATTTCTGCAATTTCCTTTTCACTTAGACGATTATATTTATCACGATTCTTATTGCGCGCAACTGCTACATTTTGTGGAGTCTCAATCCAAACACAAACAACCTCGCAACTATTGTAATTTACATTGTTGAAAAACTTATCGCGTTGAGCGCGATTGATATTGCGGTCATTCGCCACAACGTAACGATGTGATTTTAAGGCAATGTTAACTGCGTTATAAAAGCGCTTGTCAACTGTGTCGGCTTCTTCTGAATTATACATGCGGCAATTGTCTCGCTTGATTGTCATACAGTCTTCATGTGAATCTTGAATTGCCTTTGCAAATACAGATTTGCCGCTTTGCGTTACGCCGCACATTAAAATTAGCGTATGCTTCATTTTAGCCTACCAATAGATAGAATATTTGCTAATAGTAATATCGATGCGGTCAACGCCACGGAAATAAGTTACTTGATAATGGTCATTGCGTGCCACCTGATAACCAAGAGACTCTTCAAGGGATGCAAATACTTCCTTCTGTGGATTGGTGAAGTCTTTCTCTGCGGCAGGAACGATGCTACCGCTCTGAACGATTTCTTCATAGAAGTCAGATACATGCGGATAGAAGTCTACACTATTCTTACCATCATTGGCTGCTTTCTCAATATCTTTCATTACAATATTGAAATAATTATATTTTTGAACTTGCTTGAACCGCTCTTCCCTTTTCTTCTTTAGAGCGACATAACGCATGTCACGTGCTTTTTCTGCTGTAATTGGTTCCATGTAATATCCTTTCTTTTATGCGTTGGCTATATTATAAACTATAGTTATAGCGCCTGTCAATACTTTTTTAGAAAGAATTTTAATTAAAAATTGTTCTTGACAAAAGATTTGAAAATCATTATACTTTTAACTGGGTTGTTAAGGGGTTTACCCCTTAAATATATATAAAATAAATTATATTAGTTAAATTAGTCTATTAACAGAATTATCAGTTGCTAGTTCGATT